>Ga0209149_1002004_pt1 | contig 11034 bp, 10 predicted proteins | sample WorMetTyACAVOLI2_FD_187423 | JGI IMG/M metagenome (GOLD analysis project Ga0209149, IMG submission 187423) | Marine gutless worms symbiont microbial communities from Max Planck institute for Marine Microbiology, Germany - Olavius algarvensis... ...
CTTACTGTTAGACGAGTTATTGGACGTTGAATATTATCGTGACCTTGAAATGTGGGTCAGAGGTCACTCAAGGTCATTGAAAGTGGTACCATTTGAAAGTTTGGGTACGGTTTCCTACCTTTTCCTACCCTAACCCTAACCCTAGCGTTAGGGGTCAAGGTCATTGAAAATGGCGCCGTTCTATAGACCATATGCGACTTTCTATTGATCCGCCATTGTAAATATAACTTTATCTTGTACTATTTTCCAGTTATTTGACGTTGAATAATATCGTGACCTTGAAATCGGGGTTAGAGATCACTCAAGGTCATTGAAGTTGGTGCCATTCGAAAGCTTGGGTGCGGTTTCCTATTCGCATTGTATAGTAACTATGGTCGTATTTGTAGCCGTTTGTGAGATATTTAGCGTCAAAGAGTGGTGTGACCTTGAAAACAGGGTTAGGGTTCGTTCAAGGTCATTGGAAATGACGCCATTTGATAGATCGCATACGAGTTCCTATTCACCTTCCATAGTAACTATGGCGATATTTTGTATCGTTTGCAAGATATAGCGACTTATTGGTAGAAAATCGCGAATTTTTTCTACCCCACCTGTATTTAGCGCCCCGCAGGGTGTGACCCCGTCGGAATTTTGTGAAAATGTTTAATGCTTGTAAAACTAGAATGATTGGGCTATACAGTATGGTGAAAAAACTATGACGATATGTTAAGCCGTTTTCATCTGATACCGGAACGTAACGGACAGACAGACAGACAGATTTGCTATATCAATATCGCGCGTCAGTATGCTGACGCGCGATAACAATGTCAGTAAAACGCTAATAGTAAAACAAGAACTTATCTATCGCCAACAGATCGCGCGTCAGCTGCGCACACAATACGCTGAGGGCATCTATAGGCATAAATATTGCACTGTGACCTTGTAATCTAGGTTAAGGGTCACTCAAGGTCACTGGAAACGGAACCATTGGATAGATCATACACGACTTAGTAGTAGTCGAGTTATTTGACGGTGAATACTATCATGACCTTGAAATGTGGGTTAGAGGTCACTCAAGATCATTGAAAGTGGTACTATTTGAAAGCTTGAGTACGGTTTCCTATTCGCCTTCCATAGTAAAAATGGCCGTATTTTTTGCCATTTCGAAGATATTTAGCGTCAAGCAATGGCTTGGCATTGAAATCTGGGTTTGTGGTCGTTCAAGATCATTGAAAATGGCGCGGTTCGACAGACCATGTATGACTTTCTATTAGTCCGCCATTGTAACTATAGCTCTATCTTGTACCGTTTGCGAGTTACTTGACGTTGAATATTATCGTGACCTCAAAATGTGGGTCAGAGGTCACTCAAGGTCATTGAAACTGGTGCCATTCGAAAGCTTGGGTGCGCTTTCCTATTCGTCTTCTATAGTAACTATGGCCGTATCTGTAGCCGTTTGTGAGATATTTAGCGTAAAAGAGTGGTGTGACCTTCAAAACAGGGTTAGAGTTCGTTCAAGGTCATTGGAAATGGCACCATTTGATTGATCGCATACGAGTTTCTGTTCACCTTCCATAGTAACTATGACGCTATCTTGTATCATTCGCGAGAAATAGCAAGTTATTGGTCCAAAATCGCGAAATTTGTCATACCCCACCTGTATTTAGCGCTCCCGCAGCGGGTGACCCCGTCGGAATATCGTGAAGACGTTTAATGATGATAAAACTAGAATGATTGGGCTACCGTACGGTGTAAAAAGTATGAAAATACGTTAAGCCGTTTACATACAATACCGGAACGTAACGGGCGGAAGGACTGACCGACGGACAGACCGATTTGCTATATCAATATCGCGCGTCAGTATGCTGACGCGCGATAAAAATCAAACAGTTATGGATACGAAAGGTTTATAATTATCAGACACTAAGACACACGATGACAAAAAATGACGTTATTTCTGAAAAGCTGGTACACTGCATATTTATTTTATGGGTGAATACTCAAAACTTGACAGGGTGAAAACGATGGGTACTCGTGGAATAATTAACGCCATTTGATGAAATATTAAGATAAATCTACAAAAAAATGGTAAAAGTATGTGGATATGAATTGCCAACACATGTGCAAAATTTCACGAAAAAATACTTAATCAAACTGAAAATATTCCTAAAAGTGTTAGGTGGGGGGCTACTTTTTTAAACACTCTGTACTCACGCCGAACTCAGCAGTGTCATGTCGAATGACCTTGAGTGATCTTGGGTGAATTAGCAAAATATACAGTGACATTAAGCGTCGCGCGGTCTCTCTGCGACAGCTGAGCTTATTGTTTTAAATGTTCGGGTGGCTCAAAACTCTCATGTTAAATCCTTGGGTGAAACAGTACTGTCTTTTTTTTTTATAACAACACTGTGTTGCAAAAGACATGTGACCACATTTTTGACGATAAGTTGAACTAGAAGTGTCCGTTTACACATATTTTGGCATACATATTACTAAGGGTATAATAATAATAAATAATAAGCACGACAATGTTTATGGTGCTGTCATCATGGCAGAGCCATTGCGAGAGTTCACCCGGTTCATTTGATGAATGTAGAATGGCGCCAAGCGGCCGCCGACCCAAGACCAAGCCAGACGACTTAGGCTGTGAGTCCGCCTGTACAGGCTGCCAGAAACTACACCCACCATCGCCATTTATTATCACTCAGCCCGAAAGCTGATACTCATTTTACCGTCCCACGGAGGGTAGAAGGCTGAGTCGACCTAGCTGGCTGGTTACATACCGAGATGGTTTACCCGTCCACAGACGGTCACCCATCCGAGTACTGACCGGGTCTGACGTAGCGCAACTACGTTGATCAAGCCAACGTGTTACCATGCACTAAGCCAAACCGCCAACCAAAAAAATGGTAAAAGTATGGTATAGGCCATCAATAGGTATTTTTAGTATCCCACCTCACCTATTTAATGCAGCTACTGTACCTTGCGAAACTGTTGAAACCTAAAAACCATGAATTTAGCCTTAAATTGCTGATTTTCTCAGCGTTACAATACTAGGATGTTAAATGCAAAACTGTCACCATAGTATTTTACTTACTTATTATTCAACTTACGGTTTATAAGAGAACAATGTTTTGACAATATTTATTGCAGACGATAAAGTTGTTTATCAGCGAGTGAGACGAGAGATGCAATTGGCTTCAGACAACAGCTGAGCACGACGTCGTTTGAAGCATTTGAGCTGGAGATTACAGTGAATTATCCTGTGCACACTTGAACAGAGAATGGCAGTTTCATGTGAAATCTCACGCGCTGATCGGTGTCTTTTTGGCTTGTCCTCCTGACTGAGCACAAGGTCCTCCACTGCTACGCGACGAACGCGGTCTACCGCTGCCTGGTTGCTGGACAATTGTACCCGTCTTGAGGATTCTCTTCAGCAGACTGTTGACGCTTCCAAGTTTTCAACCCTTGTTGGGCAATTCACTCAATAGCCTTCGTGCACCATACTGCTTTGACAGATAGAGATTTGTAATTAGAATCGCATCTTCGTGTGAAATTTTCATGATTTTATTTAATTTTTACTTATATTTAGGTCTTGACAGTCTCCCAATGTAAAGTAGGTGCACAAAATAGGTGAGATGGGAAAATAAAAACATATGTCGATAGCCTATTCTTCTGGTAATAAGTGTGCCAAAAGTTGTTGTAAACGGACAATTTTATTTCAACTTATCGTCGAAATCGTGGTCACATGTTTTTTGGAACACAGTGTATACTCATCTCTGATACATTTTCAGTATTATCGTTGCTTGTTGATGCGTCGTTCACCAGATGCAACTGTCAGCTACTTCAAAAAGGTCTTCCTCTATCTTCCTCTTGCTGGCGTACCTTTTCATCTTGCAATCATCCTAATTCAGTACATGTCCTAAAAAACCTAAAGTTGTTATCTTCGCAAGACTTATTTGTGTATGTTCTCTTAATAATACTTTCGTTGGACACTCTGTCCGTCCATACAGTAGGCCTACGTGTCGTGCGCTTCAGAAATCACATTTCTGTTGCTTCTTAGATGTGTAATTGTTGTATATTAAGCCATGGATGCTGTGTGTACACAGCTGTTCCGACGTTCAAGTCGATAAATGATCGTCCACACGACCGCAATGCAACTGTTGGCGACGACGTCGAGTTCCACTGCAGTGCATACGCCATTCCAGAGGCCTCAGTCATCTGGTTTAATGATGCAGAGCAACTAGATCGTATGTCACTGTACTATTATTATTATTATTATTATTAAGAATGAATGTCACAGCAACATTATAGTCAATAGACGTCAAGGTTGCGAGTTGCGACTACAGCAAAAAGTTGCAGGGAAAGTGAAAGTGAGTCACGCAGCAGTAAAGTCGTTTGATAGGCGCGGTGTCAGTTGTAAGAACGCGTGAACAGTTCAGTTTTCAGGCGGCGTCGAAAAATGTCCAGTGACTGGAAAGACTGCACCGCCGTTGGCAAACTGTTCCACACACGAGCTGCAGTTGAACTGAACGCACGGCCACCGATGGTCACGTGTTCGGTGCGAGGAACATCGAGCATGGCCGACGACGACGAGCATAGACGCTGGCGGTAACCAACATTGCTCGCCTGGTGGAGCTGGGCGGTGAGGTAACGCGGCGCCATGTTGTACTGACATCGGTAGGCAAAAAACTGCCAACCGGAAGGTGATACGCTCGGGCACTCGCAGCCAATGCAGTTCCTTGAGCAATGGTCGAACTTCCGACGTCGGTAAATTAACACCGACTGCAGCCTGTCAAGCTGAACGGTACTCAAAAATGCGTGCATGGATTTGGATGAAATGTTGTGTGTCGGGACATGGACGAACTGATTAACTTTTGAGCCCGATCCGGATCATAGTCCGGATGCCGGAACCGGATTGCTTTCTCCGATATCGTATAGGTTACGGAACTTTGCAGCCTTGCCTAGGTTGCCAGTGAGCTGCGCTGCTACGCGCAATTTTACGTCGAAAATCCCACGTATGTATTGGCAGCGCGCCGCTAGAGCGAGCCGTGGTTTTAAAATGGTTTTATTCACTGAGCTGTCGGAAGACCTTTGTAGGAGGTAAATGCGCTCTACCGAGTGCCCTTCAAGGTTACATTTATAGTGAATATGATTAACCGTCTGATTTCGATTAGATTAAGTCATTTTGTTTTATGTCGCTGACTGCCTTCACGATCATGGGACTGGACCGGACTTATTACGCTCACCAGTTTATTTTTAGTTTCACATTTTAATTTTTTTGTTTATTCCATATGGTAGGCTAAGCTGCTACTCGTCAGCTTTTTACTGCACGTTAAATACACACTATCGTATCGTATCGTATCATTACGCAACAAATGACTGGAATTGGCTTGTGTGTATTTGTGAACAGCTGACTCTGCATCACCCAAATTCCTGTTCTCCAGCAATCGAAAGACTTTGACAATAAGAACATTGTGCAAAAACGACTGCAATGGACAGAATGACTTGATGGTGATACAATGCAATGCCAGCAACACACACGGATATGTACTTGCAAATGGCTACATCAACGTTTTCGGTCAATTTTCTTCCTTAATCTTTGTTATTTTGTTCCAGGATAGTGTTTTATGAAAATATTATAATAGTATCAGTCTGTAAATCCATGTATGCGTGTTGTGTTTTTATAAGCAACTTTAACGTTTTCATATTAATGTTTGTTATTTGTTTTTTATTCTAGCTTAATAGCCTTGATCTTACATTCGTAGGTTTTACCATCTTATAAGTTATTTTCATATCCTATCCATCATATAAACCTTGAATGGCACTAAATAGCCTTCTTGTGCTGATGTGCCGTTAAGAAACTACACACTCACTCACTGCGTGTTGTGAAGATAGTGTGGACTTGTGCAGGGATGTGAGTGGCACCCGTATACTTTCAGCTATGCAGCTATGTGGTCTCCGCGTAGCTGAAATGTTACTGACTAAAAGCAGCAGGTGATTTTGGTAGTCAGTGGTTGACAGAGTTGTGCAAAGATCTGGTGAGATAAGGATGTATACCCAGTGATTGGCAGTACAATGTGTTGCTGCTAATCTTCAAAGGTAAAGGATACCCTATGCACTGTGGTTCGTATAGAGGGATCAAATTTATGGAGATGTAAAAGGCCTTTGATGGAGTGTGCAGGGAGGTGACTACACAGTGTGCACATAAAAAGGTGCCACTGATGCACGGATTTTTATGAGTTTTGGTACACAACTTTGCAAATGAATACTAATCACACTGGTAAATTTACTACGTTACATTCCATGTACATCCCTTAGCTGGTGACGTAATGTTGACGTTACTGAAATCATGCCGTTCACCGACGAAGATCAACATTTTATTATAATTTTTCGTAAAGAAAAACGTTACAGCTCCCGTAAATTTATTCGTGAATTTCCTAACAAAACTGGAGTCGCCGTGGTGTAGACCATCTGATCAAGCTGAATATGCTTCTGCCGGACATCCGCTCTGTTTTCGGGGATTACTACGTTTTCAGCAAGATTGGCACCGACACATCGTACACGTGACACTGTCACCGTGCTGCAGACAGAGATGCCAGAGTTTATCCCTCCAGAGATGTGGCCAGCCAATTCGCCAGATTTGAATACAGTGGACTACAGCATTTGGGGTATCCTTCAAGAGAGGGTTTACCGTTTGCGGATCCATGATGTGAAGGAGTTGAAAGAACTTCTGCTGAGGGAGTGGAGGCTGCTGGACGACACCATCATCGCCGCAGCGATTGTGCAGTGGCGTAGTCGTTTGAATACGTATGTTCGTGTGAATAGTGGACAATTTGAATTTGAACACAAATTTTTATCCTTTGACTTTCTGCTATGTTTTGTTTGTTTTAATATACTGGTTTCCTTAAATGTGATCGATATAAACATGTGAAAAGTGCTAATATTGGTGTGAAATGTGTTACTTTTGTGTCTGAGACTTTCACACGGTATGGTAGCAACATAACAAACGTGTTTAGTTGCACCTTAGATGTACTGTTACTAGTTACTTACTTACTTACTACATACATACATACATACTTATTTACATACTTACTTACAAAAAATCAGTCTTTCTCGAATAATATCGGAAAATCCCGACCGATCCAGACCAAATATGTATATATATATATATACATGCACGCCATGGGCAGACAACCTTCACGAAATTTTGGGCACGATCGGCCCATTGGAGGGAAAAATGGGCGCTTGGGTATTTTGTGAGCATTACAAACTTCCTAACGGCTGATTTTCACCAAATTTAACCACGACATGTCCGGTCAAAACGTATTAGAAGAGATTTTCGAAAAATTTCCGTTTTGAGATAATTTTTCCCTTAAAAACCTCAAAATTGAAGGGGGTCAAACGGGTACCTTATTCTGACCAGTCTACAACCCACCAGCGCACTGCAGAGATACACTGTTCCCTCCGCGTTGTAGTTCAAGGGCCAGGGAGTTCCTTTTTGTACGAGGTAGTCGAGGTACGGTTTCGGAGCTACGGGGCGTCAAGGTTCCCCAATAATTTTCGCTATTTTTCCCATACAAAACGCCTTAAAAGAACCCTCCTGTGACAAGCCTAGGGTGTTGGGACTACATTGCAGAATGGTTCCAGTTATTCCGTGTTGTAGTGGAAAGGTGAAATGGGCGCTATTTGCTAGTGGGGTTTTCCTATGACGTCACTTGGGGAGCTATGGACCCCCAAAGTTGAGTACTGAAACTGCCTCTAAGTACACAATGCTACAGCCGGTACACGGATCGTCTGATCTGGACCAACGAAGGCTCAAAACGCGTTGTTCCGCGCATGGATCTGTGTTTGGGCGGTCGGAATAATGTACCCGCACATTTAGGGGGTTAAAGCCCCGAAAATTAAATTTTGGGCCCATGAATAAGACTTTTAAGCTTAAAGGACAAAAAATTCAAATAGCCTACCTATAACTTTTAGACTACTAAGCCGAGCATGAAGAAAGTTTTGCTTGGGATAGGCTAGCGACCACGAATCGGCATTCGTGGGCGGTCCCACGACTCTTCCGAACAAAACAAATATGGCAGACGGCACCATCTTGAATTTCGTAACATGCTGATACCTCCGTACTGGAAGCAGATATTTGCGCACCAAATTTGTCACAAAGATGCAGTACGACCACATGGAGAAGCCCACGTGAACAAAAACGAAACCGGAAGTTAATTCGCGTGACATCATCACCGGAACGTCGGGAACAAATGTGGGTCGTTCTCAGCGATTATACAAGATATTTGAACCAAATTTGGTAGCTCACGAAACAGACAACCATCATGGCAGAACGTGCCAAATTCGTCACTTATCATGGAAATCCAAGATAACGGCAGCCATCTCAATATCTCCAGGGCAGACTACAGGCAACAACTGCAAGATGCTTTCAGCTTACATGTAACGAGAGCGTTAGCGACAACTATAACTTCTCGTTTCGTCTTTTCCATACAAAATGCCTACAACCAGTGAAGTGTCATTATCGCAAGGAAACGCAGTTGCTGCTTCTTCATATATTGAGATCCACACATCAAATTTCACAAAAATGCTCAGGGGACCACAATCTCCTGTTTGGCGGCAGCTGACGTACAGTTCCCTCACCGCTGATTTTCCACTTTAATCACTGCCTATAACGTAACTTTCGGTGACCAGCCTACAGCCCAGGGATTACATCGTAGAATGCTTCTGGTTATTCTACTTGTAGTGCAAGCGCCAAAGGTGTGCCTTTTGCTAGTAACATTTTCTCGCGACGTCTGATGGGACAGCTGGAGACTCCAAATTTGCACAAATTTTCGTCTGATAGGAAGTGCCTGTGTGTATACAGATTGCTACTATCTCGACCAACGAGGGCTCAAAACGAGTCATTCCGCGCAAGCATCAGTATTTAATATCTATCGCCCTCCCTCATCTTACATATTCTCGTAACCTTTTTCTGTTTTTTTGATGAATTTAATTCTTTTCTCTCTTTCGCTGCTACCACACATCATGAATTCATCATCACTGGTGACATTAACATCCACCTTGATAATCTTTTTGATCACACTACTTCTCAGTTTCTTTCTGTTCTGTCATCATTTAACTTAACGCAACATGTTAATTTCCCAACTCACAATCAGAATCATATTTTTGACTTGGTAATAACCTATTCTGACTCTTCTCTTGCACCATCTCTGTCTGTTACACACTGTTCTCCATCTGATCACTTCCCGATCTTCACTAAACTGTCTGTTGACCGCACACCACTGCTTCCTCCGACGTTCCACTCATTCCGCCGATATCATTGTATAGATATTGACTCCTTTCTTGCTGATCTACAGTGCTCTCGGCTCATAACCAATCCTCCCATTGGCTCCCAAATCACTCGGCTCTCTCTTGATTGCCTACAATACCACTCTGTCTTCTCTATTTGACAAACACGCACCAGTAATAACCAGATTTTCCAGCCGCAAGTCTAAATCTAACCCTTGGTTCACTTCTACTCTCCGTGCCTTTAAATCTACCGTTCGTCATGCCGAAAACATCTGGAAACGCACCCACTCTGCTCTTGACTGGTCCGCTTTCAAATCTCTTCGTAATCGCTACCATAATCTGATTCTTGCATCCAAAAATAACAATATTACGCCAACTTAGTCTCTTCATCTTCTGATAATCCCCGACGTTTCTGGCAAACTATAAACAAACTGTTACACCGTAAATCTACCTCACCTATACTTACATGCACTTCAGCCAGTGCTCTCGCAGACAGCCTTGCTTATTTCTTCACAGACAAAATATCTAAACTTCGTCTCTCCCTGGCCAACAGTTCTACATCAGCATCTCCACACTTCTTCTCCAGTAACACCCCTTGACTTCTCCACTTTTAAGCCTGCTTCTAAATCTGAAATCTCTAAAATCCTATTCAACTGCCCCAACAAGCAATCCGACTCTGATCCCATCCCTACTTGGCTTCTCAAAGAATGCTCTGCACTCCTGATCCCTACTGTCACCAACATAGTTAATCTGTCTCTTAGCTCTGTAAATTTTCATCACACTCTTAAAGAATCTGTAATATCACCTCTTCTCAAGAAACCTACCTTAGACAAGGATGAACTGTCTAATTACCGACCAATCTCCAACCTCTCTTTTATCAAAAATAATAGAACGCGTCGTTAAAGCTCGTCTCTCTGACCACCTTACATCAAACAACCTCCTTAATCTTCACCAGTCTGCCTACTGTAAACAAACATCACTGCACTGAAACGGCTCTGCTACATATACACGATCACCTTATTAATGCCATAGGCTCACGCCAAATTTCATGTCTCTGCCTTCTTGATCTATCGGCTGCCTTCGATACCATCGACCATAATATCCTACTCACTTCTTTTACGTACCGGACTGCCTTCATGACAACGGGACTGCTCATCGTTTTATTTTTAGTGTCACATTTTAATTTTTTGTTTGTTCCGTGTGGTGGACTAAGCTGGCTACTCGTCAGCTTTTTACTGCACGTTAAATACACAGTATCGTATCGTATCGTAAGTATATACGTTTTCGGGGTATGAAGGATGTTTTTGTTTTTAAATTTTGGGAGTCGAGCCCAAAAAAATGAAAATTTTGTGCCCATGAACAGGACTTTCAAGTGTGAACGCAAAAACTTAAGTCTTAAACCCAATTTCATTCACTTCAATCACTTGTATCCTTTCTAAGATACTGGAAAGAATCGTCGTTGGTCGACTTTCCGATCATCTGGAACGTAATAATATTTTGCATCCTGCTCAACACGGTTTCATTAAACACCGCTCCACTTGCACTAATCTTCTTGAGAGTTTTAATGACTGGAGTATCTCTGTGCAATCCAAAGAACATTGTTATGGACGCCCGCTCAGCGTAAGCGGGCGTCCATGTTATATTTTGCCAATGTTTTTTTAAATTTTTTTTATGGCCGCCTTATTCTCTGGCCCTGGTTAACGGAGGTTCGCGAAAGTTTTACACGTGGTGGACCTTGAGTGGCATTAGAGAAGTTACTAC
>Ga0209149_1002005_pt1 | contig 11033 bp, 8 predicted proteins | sample WorMetTyACAVOLI2_FD_187423 | JGI IMG/M metagenome (GOLD analysis project Ga0209149, IMG submission 187423) | Marine gutless worms symbiont microbial communities from Max Planck institute for Marine Microbiology, Germany - Olavius algarvensis... ...
CGTGATACAAAATAAATGCGAATATACTGACTCAACTGGCTGTCTACGTCTAGAACTCCCATCGCTCTGGACCATCCATTATGACAGGATCCCAGGACTTCTCAACACTATGCTATTCACTGTCACAGTACATTGACTCGTGAGGGTTGTGTACATTGAACACACCATCTGCCCCTGGCCAGCGTGTGGCATCATTATATGGTACAAAACATCTAAGACATCAAAATTCGTCAGTGATAGGTGGAAAATATTGCCAGTGTCCTCTAAAAGCAGGAAACTCAACGTCTACTCGCAATGTTTTTGTTAAATGGGTTAACAGCAAGTGGAAGCACCACGGGCTAATCGCCAGGTGGAGCCACACGCCGAGTGTATAACACAATATTCCTGTACGTGCACTGTATATCCGTCGAGTTATCGCAGAAGTTTATAGAGTAAGGCTGCTACTGATAGTAGCCCAGTGTCTCCGCGCAGTGGCGCCAGCGAGTGTGCGACCGTGTTGGTCTGACGTCAGCCAACCGACCGACCATGTCCGCCAGAAACAAGTCAGTAAACAATTTGTTCGGACTAATTATACAGGGACATTAATTCGTTACAAACATTAAATTAAAATTAAATTACAAACATTAAATTTTGTTCATAACTACGGAATGGAGAGCGTAAGCGTATCTCAGGTGACTTGCAAAAAGTATAGCTCTATGTTAAGCAACTAAAGAAATGAAGTGTTTTGTTGGAGCCGTTGGCCGTAACGCAAGGCTAAGCTTAGCCGAGTTTTTGTAGCTTCAAACGCCAAATAATTATTATCATTAACAGCATTTACCGATATTCAATTCATGCACAAACATGTAAACTGTCTGGCGTAACATGTTTCGACACGAGTTTCCACGAATCTTCAATATTACATTGTGAACAATGCAAAAATTACCAGCACTTTGTTAATGAAACGTACACAATTATGCGTCAAAGCCGTCAAAGCATTTAACGTCACTGCGCATTATACACTATGCGTATACTTACTGTTGCATCATGTGATAGGCATCACTTAAGCACACGAGTTACGGATCTACGGTTATGTGTGCAGGATAAATAAAACTACTGTAGGCATATTTTATGTGCAGCACAACTTTGAAAAAAAATAACGAGAGAATGAATTTGTATTTTTCAAAATTACAAAAAAACGGAAAATAAAAAGTTTGACGATTGTGTCGTAAACAAACTAAATTGAAATGCGAATTGAGTATTAAGTGATTTGCGTGCTTGTTGCAGACCGGAGGTAAGCAGTCACGTCTGCTGGCTTCAACTACTGAATAAATAGTATGTCGATCTGAGCCTGGAATGAGGTCAGCTTGTTGCTTGTAAATGATTCAATATTAAAACAAGCAGTGTGGCCGCCGGGTTCGGCCGACACGCTATGCCCCCGCCCGTCTGTAACCCTGACCTTTGACCGTTTGACCTTGAAACTGGTATGCGAATCGCTTCTAAGGTGGAGAACCTTCATACCAAATGTGAACACGCTAGGCCTTTGGGTTCTCGAATTATTCGCTATGTACGCGACGGACGGACGGACAGACAGACAGACAGACAGACAGACGAACAGACAGACGGACAAAAGCAACGCTTATTGCTTTCTTCCCTACGGTCGGAAGCATAATTATAGTAATGATGTAAACCAGTCTTTATGTATGCGCATTTATTATTCACTGGCAAAAGGTCGCTATCGCTAGAAATGAACAGCGACATTTGCATGCATAACTGTATACAGTGAAATTGGTGGCATCTGGTGAAAAACGAAGCCCAAATGCTGCACATAAACAACATTTCTCGTGTAATCACGGTAATATTTGTCATTTAAGAGATTGATAAACTTGCCACTGTACAACTTTCTGTTGATTTCCACTGTTTTAACCCTTTTCAGCCACAATATCGGAGATACTACAGTTGGTACAGCAGTTTTTTTGTAGTTCATATTTACCCACGCCGATGGTAGTCGAGGTGCGGATAGCGCGTTTGTCTCCGTTCCGCCTGTTAATACGTATGTCTTTGAACACTTCGTAGACAAAACGGCTGCTGATAATTCGACCAAACTTGGTAGCTAGTCACTACTTGGCGACCCCATAGGCCTACATCTCCATTCATTTTGAAGGATTAAAAGGATTAACTTAAGTCAGGGTCAAGGTTAGGGTTAGTGTTAAGGTTAGCGTGGTCGACGAGGGTTAGCGTCGCTATAGGGGCCTTATAGAGTGCCGTTCAATTTCATATACGTAACTTCTTATTTGTGGTCTAAAGTAGAATATCGCCACTGTGATAAAAGCTTCTTTCGCGTCATGCCGCAGGTGTGGTCAATACAACGGACGATGAGTTTTTATCAACAGGTTGCGACGGTCGCACACTGTTGATAACAAGGGACGGACGACGGACGGACCAACGTCGGCAACTAACCCATATCTGGCCCTTAAGGCGGTCCAGCAATAAGTTCTTCAGCGATTTGCTCGTGTCCTTTTTGGACGAAACGATCCAACAACGTCAGACCAGAATGCTTTGATCCAAAAAAGGACACAACTAAATCACTCACCCAATGTTTATGTATACGAACCCAATAAAATAAATTTTAAAACAAAATTTTTAAACAATATATTAACAAAAAATAAAAATAAATTGTTAGCAATTTCAATATTATAGTATACACGTGACACTAGACGGCGAGAATTGGTTTTTATTTCGGAAACTGCAGGTTCATTGGGATAAAAAAATAGCGACATTAGAGAATTTCCAAGCAACTTTTCTGTAACGATAGTCTAGCGCCACTAAGCAATTCATAAGATGCCTTCTGTAGTAAGTCCATAACACCAGGTCGTTTGCGAGCCGTGATCAGTATGGTGTTCTGGACTTTGATGCCAATACAGGTAAAGAAGAAGCGAAAAGGCCTTGGCGGTCTGTCGCCAGAGAAGAGAAAACTGCTCAAGGTACACATATTCGATTAACTCGAGTCAACTCCTCTTGTTCTTTGTTGCTTTACAGCAATGTCGTAATTATATAGCAATGTCAGTTGTCGAGTTATATACCTAAATGCTACACTCTGAAAAAAACGGACTCTGAAGCACGCCAGCACAGCGGCAAGTGCTTTAGCATTAGACTCCATTCGCAACGCGCTCAACAACTTATCGTTGTTGCCATCGTTGTTGCCCTGCACAGCACGATGACAAGCATAATTTTAACCCTTTAATCGCCACATTAAAACTGCAGAGCAATGGACCGCCATACAGCAATACAGTGATTGGTACACAGTACACTGGCCGTTGATTGGGTGGGCTGTTACATTTGATACAGCGAAGAGGGGACTGGGCGGGGCCGCAGCCCGCCCAAGCCCCTCATCGCTGTACCAAATGTAACAGCCCACCCATCAACGGCCAATGTACCAACTTCGTATTATTCGATGTGGCACTATAATTGCCTTTGGAGTCTAAAGGGTTAAAGTATGTTCTTTTTTCCGTTTGTGTACAGTCTTTGTGAGTTTGAATGCATCATTTAAGGTCATTAAAGGTCGAGAGAAAAACAAAGAGAAAATTCAATTCGAACTGCATGAAGACAGCATAGGGCCTATACGTGACGTTGCCAACTATTGGTGACTTTATATATAGGCTGTTTCAAAAAAAATTAGCCTCCCCCCTAAAACTTTTTGGAATATTTTCACTTCGGTTAAGTCTTTTTGCGTGAAATTTTGCATGCAGACGCTTCGTGAGCAAGGACTTGGTGAGAAAGCCATTATTTCCAGTTACCCTGACAAAGAATGGAAGCTGAGCACTGTTTAAAAAGTCTGCAGTCGAGTCGACCACACTGGCTCAGCCGTTCTGCGTAAACCAGGCAGTGGGAGACCAGCCACAGAGTCCGCATGCCTAGTTTGTCGTTGTAAGACAGTAATCCCATTGGTAGGCCCTATCAAGCTCTAAAACAATGTCAATAAAACGGTAATAATAAAAGTCAGACAGTTATCGATTGTTTGCGGTTATCGAACACTCAGACACTGAGACAGGCGATGACGAGAAAATGACGTCATTTCCGAAAAACTGCATTTTCTGGGTTAATAGGCCAACTCAAAACTTGACAGGGTGAAAACGATGGGTACTCGTGGAAAACGTAACGCCATTTGATGAAATATTAAGGTAAATCTACAAAAAAATAGATACATGTGGATATGAATTTGCCAACAAATTTGCAGAATCGAAGTGAAAATATTCCAGAAAGTTTTAGGGGGCTACTTTTTTAATTCGGTCGATATGAAAAACCTTGATGACCGCATATATTTCATAATTTGAACCCTGATTCCGGACTATTGTGACTCGTGGCTATTATGCTTTGCAGCAACTGATCGTACAGAAGGCCGCTGACGACTTAAGGAAGCAGAAAGAATTGGAAGCAGCCGAAAAGCACCACGTCATTGAGTCACGCGTTCCAAAATTGGAAGTCAGCGGACTGAAGAAAGGTACAGGACTCATTCTGTGAATATTATTGTCACAGTTTTATAACCGATCGAGAATGATGCCTTCGCCATGTTTTCGCCATGCCTCCAAATCTAACTTCGGCGTCGTATGGTCTTGACCTTTGACCTCCTGACCCCCACTGTTGATTGTTTCGTTGCTTGCCTCGTAGACTACTTGTGTCAATTTGCAGCACAATTAATTCACTCGTTTTCAAATTTTCTTGCTCTCACGTTCGGTAACGGGCGAATGAACGAACGAACGGAAGGACGGACATCAGGTAGAAGACGTTATGTTTCAAAACTGGCGGGGCAGAAAGACAAGAAAGACAAAGCACTTATGCAGAATTTGGATTTGTATAGGTGTACCAAAAGAAATTTAGAATTATTATTTATTTAAAAAGTTGCTGTTATATACCGTATTTTAGACGAATTAAAGCTGAAGATCCAAGAATTGTACAACATCGTCTGTGAACTGGAGGAAGAAAAGTACGACTGGGAACTGAAGATTAATAAGCAAGATTTCGAGGTGTTTTATTTGTCTTCTTTTAGATGTACAATGAATGTCCTTATGCATGCTCCTGTCTACGTTGTATAGTCTATTACATTAGTTTTGACATTGTTAAAAGAGCGAATGTAAAGGGAAAAGAACGAATTCTGTGGTATCTGAGCTTCTTGGTAATAACGAAGCTGAACTGAGAATCATTTCGGTAGCCAAGTCAGTTACGAGAGAGACAGCGACAACAGACGGAGGGAAGACACGGGATTTCCTAAATATTTTCAACTACAGCTGCCACCATTAACCCTTTAATCGCCACATTAAAACCGCAGGACATATGGCAATACAGTGATTGGTACACTGGCCGTTGATGGGTGGGCTGTTACATTTGATACGGCGAGGAGGGGACGAATAAATACAAGAACTTAGCTATCGCCAACAGATCGCGCGTCAGCTGCGCACACAATACGCGGAGGGCATCTATAGGAATAAATATTACACCGTGACCTTGAAATCTAGGTCACTAAAGGTCACTGGAAACGGAACCATTGGATAGATCATACACGACTTAGCCTAGTATTAGTCGAGTTATTTGACGTTAAGTATTATCGTGACCTTGAAATGTGGGTTAGAGGTCACTCAAAATCATTGAAAGTGGTAACATTTGAAAGCTTGGGTACGGTTTCCTATTCGCCTTCCATAGCAACTATGGCCGTATCTGTAGCCGTTTGTGAGATATTCAGTGTGAAAGAATGGCGTGACCTTGAAAACCAGGTTAGGGGGTCGTTCATTTCATTGAAAATGGCGCCGTTCGATAGACCATATGGTCTGTCGATAGACCATATGGTCATATGGTCTGTTGGTCGATCATTGTAAATGTAGCTCTATCTCGAACCATTTTCGAGTTATTTGACGTTGAATAATACCGTGACCTTGAAATCTGGGTTAGAGGTCACTCGAGGTCATTGAAATTGGCGTCGGTTTCCTATTCGCCTTCTATAGTAACTATGGCCGTATCTTTAGCCATTTCGGAGATATTCAGCGTCAAATAATGGCCTGACCTTGAAATGTGGATTTGGGGTTGTTCAAGGTCATTGAAAATGGTGTGGTTCGATAGACCATGTATGACTTTCTGTTAGTCCGCCATTATAACTTGTACCGTTTGCGAGTTATTTGACGTTGAATAATATCGTGACCTTGAAATTGGGGTTAGAGGTCACTCAAGATCATTGAAATTGGTGCAATTGGAAAGCTTGGGTGCGGTTTCCTATTCGCCTTTTATAGTAACTATGGCCTTATCTGTAGCCGTTTGTGAGATATTTAGCGTCAAAGACTGGTGTGACCTTGAAAACAGGGTTAGGCTTTGTTCAAGGTCATTGGAGATGGCACCATTTGATAGATCGCATACGAGTTCCTGTTCGCCTTCCATAGTAACTATGGCGATATCTTGCATCGTATGTGAGATATAGCGACTTATTGGTAAAAACACGCGAAATTTTTACACCCCACCTGTATTTAGCGCCCCTGCAGAGGGTGACACCGTCGGAATTTCGTGAAGATGTTTGATGCATGTAAAACTAGAATGATTGGGCTACTGTATGGTGAAAAAAAACTATGACGATATGTTAAGGCGTTTTCATCCAATACCGGCCGGGACGTTACGGACGGACAGACGGACAGACAGACGGACGGACGGACGGACGGACAGAATTGCTATATCAATATCGCGCGTCAGTGTGCTGACGCGCGATAAAAAGGCCAGTTTTACTGATTTTTAGTTAGAAAATAATTATCAAATTAATACACAGATTAGTTTATGTGTTTTAAAATATGAGCAATCAAAAAGTGGCCTCAATTTTGCGATCACCCGGTGGGCCTGTCAGTAGTACAACCGTATCCCAGAACATGTCGTCGTCTCTATCATCACACTTTATTTGCCATAAACAGAATATTTAGCGCATTTAGTTAATAACAAAAGGTATGTTGCCAGATAGGTCTAAAACCTGTCAGTGTTTATAACAATGTATTTGTTCAGACTGGAATATCTGGCTTCGCTGCATACAGGTCTACAGTGTTGTCAACGCTGGTACGGAAAACATTTACAACGAATGGCGGACATGCAGCAGCGGAGGCAACATATGACCGCGCGCGGTCTTTAGATCTGTAATTTTTGCCGCGCGATGCTATGAAAGCGCGGCCTATGCCGTCATGCCGCGTCTGTCCGTCTGTCCGTCACGTTCGTGAATCCTGTCAAAACGAATAAACATATCTTCACCGTGGGCAGCCAAACGATTCTAGTATTTTTCATACCAAACGGCATGGCAATATCCTAAGGGAACCCCCCTAACGGGGGCATCGAATGCAGGTGGTGAGTTAGGCACAAATCGCGATTCTGGACGAATATAATTATGACTATCGATCGATGCTGCAGTGTGCGATCAACAACTGACTGTCGTCGGTGCAATAGTGTATCACAGTTACGGTGCACGTCTGTTTACTGCAAAGAGACCGCCGCTCATCAGTGAATACGCCAAAGAGAAGAGAAGAGAGAACAGAATATTTTTGTACGCAGCCGTAAATCTGAAGCGGAAGTAACTAATAACAGAAGATTGCACCCGACGCATTGTACTACTGCAGCTATGACAGACACGAAGCATCGCGCGGATTCTCTGCGAGAGCATGGCTACTTGTAACTTTTGAAAGCTTGTTTTTGCTCACATTTCGTAAGGCCCTGTACGTCTGCGTTAGAAACTTTACTTCTTCCAGCGTCCATACTGAAAAAATGACCATAAATTTCGCCTTACAAAACATTTACCTGGTTACTTAATTTCAACATTTAAATAATCGTAAGTTTCATGACGATGCAATAACCAATAAGTGTGTATGCTGATGAAATGTTGTAGATCAGCGAGCTGAACGCACAGGCTAACAACATTAAAGGACATTTGTACGTTTAAAACTATTTTAACAAAACTAGCCAGAAATACATGAATTATTTTACTTTATTGTCAGTATAGTCACTGAGCTAACAAGAAGTGTGGCCGCCGAGTTCGGCCGACACGGTATGCTCCCGCCCGCCTCTGCATTTTGTTTCCCGGCTTAAGAACAGGCAGAGATGAGACGTACAGACGACGTGAGCTTATGACCTTGACCTTTGGCCTGTGGCTGATGCGGGTCGTCGTCCTCCATCCGTATACTAAGTTTGAAGTTGGTCGTCTTTGGCATTCGGAAGATATGGCGCAAGAGGTGTGTTAGCATTAAATGGTCCGGTGACCCTGACCTTTGACTTTTTGACCTTGAAACTGGTACGCGAGTAGCATCTAAGGTGAGGAACCTTCCTTCCAAATTTGGGCACGCAGGCCTTTGGTTCTCAATTATCCGCTATGTTTGCGACGGACGTGCAGACAGACGGACAGACGGCAGACAGACGGACGGACAAAAGCAACGCTTATTGCCGCCTTCCCTACGGTTGAAGGCATAATAATGCTATACTTCTTTTCAAGCATCACTGTGCATTCTGGTGATGGGTTGATGATAATAATAGTTGTAAACAACACGTAGTTTTAATACGCTAATTGCTAAACATTTAGGCTCCATTATTTTATCGTTTATTTTCGCTATTTCGTACGGAATATTTCAAATTATAAATGTGCATTTTAGTCGAAATAATTTTTGATATGCTTCATTCTGCTGCAGTGTGAAACCGGTGCTGAAGAAGGTTTCCAAAACGGAACAACAGTAAGTGCAGCGTTGTGTACATAGGCCTACATAAATCGTTCATTAGCAAAGCATTGTTAAGTAAAACAAGAAACTTAGCTATCGCTAACAGGTCGCTCGGAAGCTGCGCGATGGTTAGTCAACCACATCAATGGCCAATCCCACCAGGCTTAGCTCACTAAATGGTAAGAAGAAGGATGTAAGCAATTTAAAAAAAATAATATATAGCATCATAAAGACCAAAGACAGAGAGTCGCTCGGAAGACAGAGACAAGCAAGATCAAAGCCCGATACAGTCCACCGACCTATAAGAACTGCTCGTATCTGTGCACCATTATAATAGTACACAATACTGTAACACACAGACAGTTTTTTTCAATATTCCCCTTCTTCCAGACCAACATCACATCTCGGATGTGGCCAAGTGGAGGTAAGGGGGCAACAAGAAGCAAATAAACCGAGCCTATTTAGCGATAAAGCCATAAAAAGTTGTTCAGTTGTCACTTTGCATGTGTACAATGTACATATTCTAAGTTACTCATCCTATTAAACTTTGTCCTTCTGTGCTATTTTGATCTTGAATGACCTTCAGTGGCCATGAACAGACATTGACGTCACAAGGACCTTATATAAATTTCAGTTTAGTGGAAAGTGTTTTTAACTAAAAGTCACTCAAGGTCGTAAACAATGGTGCATATGACTTCCTATTAGTGACCTGTATTACTATACATGTAAAAGGTAAAAGGTAAAGGTAAATGAATTTATATAGCACTCTGTTTGTAGTACCTCATACTCAAGGCGATCAGGTGTGGATCACAGTTTTACCTGCAAATTACACTATGCCTGCCTTTATCTCGTAAGCGTTCACCAGATGGCGCTACCACTGACTTGTGATGGCGTCCAGTTAATTGCAGCTTAATACTCATCTATCGATTCGACCCCGAAAGGATGAAAAGCTGAGTTGACGTAGTTGCCTGACTACAGCGGACGGTTTACCCACATAAGTGGTCACTCGTCAGCTGTATGTCTCTATCTTGCATCGTTTCCGATATATTGTCAACTGTTTAGCGTACGTGACTGCCTATGACCTTGAACTGTCCTTCAAACTTGTTTTAGCATCTGATATGGTCTTTCACCCGAATATCCGGTTATACGTTTACTGTTTATCTACCGTTCGCATGTACGTTACGCCGACATACAAGGACATCCAGATAACGTCGGTCCAGCTTGACAACTTGCAGCAAGTGATAGAAGCCTGTTTGGCTTTATCGGCATGACTGCTGGCCGGGTGGGTACTTAAACCATACAACTGTATGCTTAGACGCCGGCGGCAATGTTTGTCTCCGCACAGCGGAACGTACACCGGATGTCGGCCGCAGCTGTTAACCGTGCGGACTGATGCAACAACATCAGTCACAGACCTGAAACAACTACACCGTGATGGGCCATAAAAACGTGCCAATCGATATTCGTTCGTAACTTTGAGAAATGTTGGTCGATTTCAAACAAGAAGTCAAAGTATTTGACAAAAATCGCCTCACGGGGGGCCCATTCCCCGGTTAGGGGTCACCCCAGGGGGTCGAAATTTGTACCATTGAATTCCTGGGGTAGGGGTTCCTATTAGTGTTCCATAGTAACTATAGGCCTAGGATGCACCGTTTGGCCACAGTACACGCGCGTGACAACCAACCAACGACCAACGACGTCACGACACAGCCTATCTCAATAAGCGCCTCTTTTACTAAAGTAAAGTCAGGCGCTTAAAAATTATTTCACTGTTGGACTCGGCAGTAAATTTGCAACAAGGCACATGTCATATTTCCCATCCCACCTTAAAACGTCACTCACTACACTACCTTGTATAATGCAAAATATCAACAATAGCAATTCTATTGATATATTTAACTTGATAACATAGATTTATTTCTAAAGATTAGAATAATGCTCTTGAATCATATTAAATGCTCAAAATGCCTCCTTCGACATGAACACACGTCCAGAGACGTTTATGCCACTCATACATTGCATCATCGACGACACTTTGTCCCAAACAATGCCACAACTTCGTCAGACGCTGCTTCTGTTCATAAATGTCATGAACTTGATGAGTGTTGAAAATGTTTGTGGCCAAAGGAGGACATTTTAGCATTTAATGTGACTCAAGAGTACACAAATAATTACATTTATTTGGTTAATTTTGTCAACAATAAGGAAAACGGTTGTGTTAGATACGTCAGAATTTTTGCTACATTTGATATTATGTTTTGCACAATGTAGTGCAGGCCTATAGTCAAGGGGGGGGGGTGTGGGGGGGTCGGAGCGGTCGGATGACCCCCCCCCCCTTCC
>Ga0209149_1002006_pt1 | contig 11032 bp, 7 predicted proteins | sample WorMetTyACAVOLI2_FD_187423 | JGI IMG/M metagenome (GOLD analysis project Ga0209149, IMG submission 187423) | Marine gutless worms symbiont microbial communities from Max Planck institute for Marine Microbiology, Germany - Olavius algarvensis... ...
TTTTATATGTGTCTCTTTGCTATGTGCCTTACACATTGTTATAAAACAACAGTTTTTTTATATTTATATATATATATATATATATATATATATATATAATTGATATTTTCGTGCCGACTATGGTTTTTTACATCAAATTTCAAAAACTCATTCCCTCACAGAGGAACACCCATTATGAGGGCTTCAAACGAGACTGCGAAGGGTTAAAAGGCAGAAAAACGCTGATTTTCGACCAATAAATTATATTTCGAAAACAGTAGAAGACAGGCATGTAGTTATAGTGGAAGACTAATAGGAAGTCGCATACGGGCTTTCGATTGGTGCCAATTTCGATGATATTGAATGGCATTGAAGGACCGTAATGCACCACCGTATACCATATAAACTTTTTCCAGAGCTCGCTGAGAGCGAGTGACCCTAGATTAACTTAACCTAGATTTCAGGGTCACGATATTCTTCAACTTCAAACATCTCGACAGTGGTACAAGCTAGTGCTATACATACTGTGGTAGACTAATAAACTGTATATAATTTGTCGAATCAATTTCGAATGATGCCATATTCGATGACTGTGAATGACGCCTTGCCAGATTTCAGGGGCACGCGATTATTCAACGTTGCGTATATCAGAAACGGTGCAAGATAGTTACAACGGAATACTAATAGGAACTTACACTGGTTTACGTCGTATCTCAGCACGGAGCGTCGCGCGACCTCTCTGTGACAGCTGAACTTTTTGTAAGTAATGGCAGTTCGTAGGGGATCAGTTCGAGCGAGGCCCTTGAATGACACCGGAGTTGCGATTTATCCTGACGCAAATGTGCGACCTGTTAGCGATAGCTAAGTGTTTTGTATCAGTTAGTTTGGCTGCAAATAATAATCAACGGCTGTGAACTATTATGCAGCCGGATTTTTCACGTTTCAGGTGCACTTATTGAGTGATTGATTCAGCCGGCTTTATCGGCGTCTTATCGCGAATCGTCGGCCGCACGCAGCAGCATATACGTGCCGAGTCATTATCAAGTTTCGCGGTGACTGATTGACGCCGCAGCCAGTCGACTGTGTCCAAGATTCAGTCGTGGAGAGGATGATGATGATGATGATGCCGATGCTGATGCTGAGCAGTTGCTGGTGGTGGTGGTGGTGAATGGGGCTAGCGACGCGGTGCGGAGAGAGAGGTGCAGAATTGATCCGATGACAGGCGAACGCGATAAGGTTGCTCGACCAAGATAATCCTGTCAGAAAATGCGCCGAATAGCGTTCGGGCGTTGATCTGGCCATCAATTGCTCCTCTGCTATGCAGTCTTATCACCGTCCGCAGCTCGCCCACTTCGCCTGATAACGGCTTCCATTTTTACGCTGTTTTATGGCGTCGTCTGTATGGCCCATGTATAATTAATTTCCTGTATCCGTTAGTTGACATAAGTAATCTTTACATTGACAGTGGTTCAATATTAATACTATTACTAGACAAGAAACTCACCAGTAGCTGAGACAAGCGAACGTTACGCGGAAATTCCAATTACCGCCAGAACCACGCCATGGTTGTGAAACTTTGCTATCCCTATACTCAAGTTCCCCGTAACGTTTGCCTGTCTCATCGGCGCAGCGTGACTGCTTTGACCATTGCGCCTTACAAATACTCTTACATACTTGCTTACTTACTTATTGAGGAGTTTCTTGTTAATAAATATCTGTGGAAGTTCTGTGGAAAACTCGTGCGAAATAAAATTTTATTAGAAGGTCTAGAATGCTATAAAGTTACTCAGATGAAAGCCTTCGACATTACAAAACTAGCCGTTGAACTGAAAAGTAGCGACAATGTACGGTACGGTAATATAATACTTTGTTGGTCGTTTCGTGGGTGTAGCAAATACGGTAAGTTTACAAGTAATCTGCCATTCGAGGATTGTTGGTCGTAGGCAAGTTACTGTTCGGTTCGTGAACTAAAATATTTCATGATGATGATGCTGAGCAGTTGCTCACGCATAATATTGGCGTGACCTTGAAATGTGGGTTATGTGTCTTTGAGTGTCATTGGAAATGGTACCACCCGATCGATCACATACAAGTTCCTATTCGTCTTCCATTGTAACTATGGCCATGTCTTGTATCGTTTCCGAAATAAAGCGAGATATTCGTCGAAAAACTCCAATTTTTCATATCCCCTTCTATTTAAGTTCAAGATGGCAGACGGCCGCCATATTGAAAATCGTTTTTGCCGCGCGATGCTATGCATAGCGCGGATATATGCTGTCGCAAGATGTCTGTCCGTCTGTTCGTCTGTCACACGCCAGTATTCAGTCGAAACGGGTCAACGTGTCATCAAACTTCTTCGCCACCGACTACGTCATTCTAGTCTCTGTGATACCAAACGTTATGACAATATTCCGATATGAAAAAAATCGCGATTTTCGACCAATATCTCGATACATCCCAGAAACAATACAAGATACGGCCATAGTTACTATGAAATGCGTATAGGAAACCCTACTCAAGCTTTCGAGTGGTACCATTTTCAACGACCTTGAGTGACGTGGATGACTTTGTGAAACATTTAATGACATGTCTCATCATCACGCAGTCTCTCTGCGACAGCTGAGCGTCTTGTTTGGCCATAACTCAGCAGCCGTTTGTCCGATTTCAATGAATATTTGCACACGGAAGCAGAATAGCAGGACGATCGATGTCACATAACTTTCGAAAATTTAAGACGGCGGATGGCCGCCATATTGATAAGAAGCTCAGCTGTCGCAGAGAGGCCGCGCGACGCTGCGTGTCATTGAATATGTTGCTGCCACTCAACATCATTCAAAGTATAATGGTACCATTCGAAAGCTTGTTGTACGGTTTCCTACTCGCATTCTATAGCAACTGTGGCCGTTTCTTTATCCGTAGTAAGATATTCAGCGTCAAAGGATGGCGTGACCTTGAAAACTGCGTTAGGAGTCTTTCAAGGTCATTGAAAATGGCGCCGATCGATAGAACGCATATGATTTTCTGTTGGTCGGCCATTGTTATCTTGTATGTAGTCGCACTTGGTATATCGTCTACGATGCACTTCTTCATACCAACAATAAGTAAAAGGTAAAATGTAAGGTAAAGGTAAGTGTATTTATATAGCGCTCATTTTTGTAGTACACGCAAGGGGCTCAGGCATGGATCACACAGTTTTACCTGCAATTACACCAATGCCTGTCTTTACCTCGTAAGCGTTTACCAGATGGCGCCTCCCCAGATTGAGGTTGCGGACATCTAATTACAGCCTACTACTCAATTATCTACCCGAAAGGATGAAAGGCTGAGTCGGCCTAGTTGAGTCGCATGTGGTCTATAGCGGACGGTTTACCCACATAAGTGGTCACCCGTCAGCTGTAGGTCGAGCACAGGACAGGGAAAGTTCACTGGTCAAAGACCGACGGTCTAACACTGTGCCACGCCACCAACCAATCAACATGGTATACCATGTGTGGATGAATTTTCTTGAAATTTCTGGAAGGGGTAGATCTTTATATAGACAGCAAGAAGCTCAGCTGTTGCAGAGAGACCGCGCGATGCTTTTGAATATTTCGCTAAGTCACTCAAGGTCACTCAAGATCACTCAAGGTCATTTGAAATGACACCCTTGAGTAGAGCGTGTAAGTCCCTGTCTGTATCTCCTACCGTTTCTGAGATATTCAGCGTCAGTATTGTGGCGTGACCTTGAAATCTGGGTTACAGGTCACTTTCTTGAAGGTCACTGAAAATGGTACCATTCGAAACCTTGGGTACGGTTTCCTGTTCGCATTCCATAGTAACTATGGCTGTTGTATTATATCCGAGATAAAGCGAGATATTGGCCCAAAGTCACCCCGTCCCTTCCCTTCTCGAAGGCGGTGAACCGAACTTAGCTATCGCGTACAGAACGCGCTCAGCATCATATAAACACGAACGTAATACCGTCAGCGAACATATACGCCTGTCTATACTGACCGGACGCATATTGTTCTCGACCTGTCCCTTCGTCCGTTCGTCTGTCTGTCCGTTCGTTCGTGGTCTGTTACCAACTTGTGAACGCTATACTTCGAAAACGAGTGTACCGATCTCAATGCAAACTGGCATAAATCTTCTCCCGGGGCAAGGGCATGAACGGTCGACCTCGGGGGTCAGGAGGTCAAAGGTCACGGTCACATGAGGCTGAAGTTAGACTTAGAGGCCTGGCGGATTCATCATTTTCGACCCACTTTGAGTACGGTGGACTGAGGCAAGGTGAGCGACGAAAATGTTGCCGCTGAAAAGGGTAGTACGTAGTTTTAACTGCCACTCACCGTATGCGGGTATTCGTCTTGCTGACGCGCTTGTTATTATTTTTATCGCGCGTCAGCATACTGACGCGCGATATTGATATAGCAAATCTGTCTGTCCGTCCGTCTGTCCGTTACGTTCCAGTATCAGATGAAAATGGCTTAACATGTCACAGTTTTTTTTTTACTGTACGGTAGCCCAATCATTCTGTTTTCATCAGCGTCAAACGTCTTCACGAAATTCCGACGGGGTCACCCCCTGCGGGGGCGCTAAATACAGGTGGGGTATACAAATTTCGCGATTTTCGTCCAGTAAGTCGCTATATCTCGCAAACTATACAAGATATCGCCGTAGTTACTATGGTAGGCGAATAGGAAACCGCACCCAAGCTTTTGAATGGCACCAATTTCAATGACCTCGAGTGACCTCTAACCCAGATTTCAAGGTCACGGTATTATTCAGTGTCAAATAACTCGAAAACGGTACAAGATAGAGCTATATTTACAATGGACAACCAATAGAAAGTCGCATGTGGTCTATCGAATGGCGCCATTTTCAGTGACCTTGTTTTCAAGGTCACGCCATTCTTTGACACTGAATATCTCACAAACGACTACAGATACGGCCATAGTTACTATAGAAGGCGAATAGGAAACCGTACCAACCTTTCAAATGGTACCACTTTCAATGACCTTGAGTGACATCTAACCCACATTTTAAGTTCACGATAGTATTTAACGTCAAATTACTCGACTACTGCTAAGTCGTGTATGAACTATCCAATCGTGACCTTTCACCTAGATTTCACGGTCACGGTGCAATATTTATGCCTATAGATGCCCTCAGCGTATTCTGTGCGCAGCTGACGCGCGATCTGTTGGCGATAGCTAAGTTCTTTTTTAATTACTTTATGGAAGACGCTGTTTTATGTAGTTTAAGGCTGGGCGCTGTATAGTGCATTACACAAAGTTTATGACCACTGTAAGTGGCGTTTCTGTCAGTTTTTACCGCGCTACGCGTATGCATCACGCGCACTATGCCGTTGCAAGATGTCCGTCTGTCCGTCCGTCTGTCACACGCCGATATTGAGTCTAAACGCTTACAGATATCCTCAAAGTTTTTTCACCATCGGGTAGCCCCACCAGTCTAGTTTTCCCATACCAAACGGGATGGCAATATTCCGACAGGGACCCACCTAACGGGGGCGTCGATGCAAGGAGGGTATGAAAATAATCACGATTTTCGACCAATATCTCGCTTTATCTCGCAAATGATGCAAGACAGAGCCATAGTTACTATGGAAGGCGAATGGGAAACCACACCCAAGCTTTCGATTGGTACCGGTTTAAATGACCTTGAGTGACCTGTAACCCAGATTTCATGGTCACGATATCATTCAGTGTCAAATAACTCAAAAACGATACAAGATAGAGCTATATTTACAATGGCAGACCAATAGAAAGTCGTATATATGATCTATCGAACGGCACCATTTTCAATGACCTTGAACAACCATTAAAGTAAAGTAAAGTAAAGTAAAGTAAACATGGATTTGTATAGCGCATAGTCGTGGAGCACCACCTCTAATGCGCTACCGTTTCCCGTAAGTCGGCGCTGATCTCCGCGAGCCAACCCGACAGCCAGGCATCAGCGAACACTGCGAGACCACGTGATACGGGTTGGTGCACCACGCGGTATACCTGTTTACTTCCCAGCTTTTGCTGGTACCAAATTATACTGCTTGGTGACAGAGGCAGTAGGGTGTGAACAACTTGCCTAAGGTTGTTACGCAGCAGCGTCGCGGCCGGGCCTCGAACCCGCGACTACTAGATCGCAAGTCCGATGCCCTACCACTAAGCCATGCACCGCGCCACCCAGTTTTCAAGGTCAAGCTATTCTTTGACGCTGAATATCTCATAAACGGTTAAAGATACGGCCATAGTTACCATAGAAGACGAATAGGAAACCGCACCCAGGCTTTCGAATGGTACTAGTTTGACATTCAGTGACCTTTTCGAGGTCATGATTATTCAACGTCAAATAACTTGAAAATGGTACAACATAGCCTACAGCTATACTTACAGTGGCCGACCAATAGAAAGTCGTATATGATCTATCGAACGGCGCCATTTTCAATGACCTTGAACGACCCCTACCCTCAGTTTCAAGGTCACGCCATTCTTCGACGCTGAATATCTCAGAAACGGTGCGACATACAAACATAATGTCATTGAAATACTAATAGGAACGCCCTACTAATAGACACGCCCTACGCAACAGTGTCATTTCGAATGACCTTGAGTGACCTTGAATGACTTAGCAAAATATTCAATGACACGAAGCGTCGCGCTGTCTCTCTGCGACAGCTGAGGTTCTTGTTCCAATATGCGGTACCCGGTGCGTGAAGGAACAGTCTTCGGTACAAGTAGCTCTGCTGTTGTAGAGAGGCCGCACGATGCTTTGTGTCCGTCAGTAGTTAGCTTCAGCAGTGTAGAACCTCGAGCGCAGTCTTTTACGCTATTTATTTACCATTCACCATTACATGGTACCAATAATATGAGAAAAAAATAAGAAATATTATCCCAATTGTTACTTAAGCTTCAGATTTACAATTAAATGGTGCTCCGTTGTCTTCGGCATAACGTTGAGGCTTCTTGTCATACACTTTGTCGTCTTCTCCCGCCATCTACAAACTCCGCCGCTTACGAGTGACTAGTGTCATCAACTCGCCATGGTCCGTCACAGCTGAGTGTGTTGCACTTGCCGCTCGAACGGTTCACAGCACGCGATGGAGCCAGATAATGGCTCAGAATCCCGATTTCTGCCTAAACCACATGCATTTGACCCCCCCGTTGGGGGGGGGGTCACCGTCGGAATATCGCCATGACATTTGGTATAAAAATACTAGAATGGTGCGGCTACCCGAAGTGGAACAATTTTGAAAATATGTTTATTCGTTTTGAAAAAATCCACGAACGTGATAGACAGACACAGAAACAGACACCGCATGACAGAATAGACCGCGCTGGCATAGCATCGCGCGGAAAAAACTGTGCAGAACGTCGATTGCCGTTTGTCCTCGAAATTGCCATTCGGCTACTGAATTATATCAGTTGGTTGCTGAAGGTTGAAGTTATCGAGTGGTGACGGGCGGACGATGTCTGCTGGCCAGAGGTAATTTGGTGCCGGGGACGGTCAACCCGATAGCATCCCGGGTCTTTAACAGGTCTAATAGGCTGCAACCTTGTCGCCGGCCGATAAACGCCAGCCGTATCGTCCTCCGAGACGCGACGCCTTCCTTTCATCGTTAAGAAGCTTTATCTGGCGTTCGGCAGAGATCGTGGAGGACGAGGCGGGATGAAGGAAGGAGGCTGGAGGCCGATGAAGGGCAGTGATTGGGACTCGGAGTCATTGTGGACGCGGCGATAATGGCGCGTCTTCCCGGCGAGCTGCATTGATCGTCGTCGCCGGGTTGGAGCGAGGAGCGTCTTCGGCGTCGCTATCAGCGCCGGCCAAATGTTCATCTAATTCAGCGCTGCGACTCGCGCCCGCCGGACTTATTGTTACCTATCTGACACGTGCTGATGACGCCGCGTCCTCCTAGACACTTCCCGCCGCACCGCGCCGCGCCGCGCCTTATCTGGCACACAACCGCCGCTGCCGCGTCCTGGGCCTACCGGAAGCACCCCGTCTTCCAGCTGAGTTCTGTCGGAAGAAAATGAGCGTCGAAATGTGGACGATTGAAGGGGAAGCCTGGCGGAGAATAGACGGACAGACGCTCTTCGGAGACCGGGGGCCGGCAACCTAGCTCTCCCCTACTGACTGCGCGGTCGTTGATTTATCGTCGTAATAGCTATTTGTATTACTACACGCGTCGACGGAGCGGGTCTGCTATCTGGTGCTGCGATCGCGAGATAAACGCCGGCACGGAACGGCGGGCGGGAGCGGCGGTCGCCGACGGCGCATCGTTGTTGTAAGGACGACGTCGACGTCGGCCGCGAGCTGTACGACCGTCGTGCGGCGGCGCAGACCGAGTCACGGCTCGTCGCCGTACGCGTCCCACGACGATTTGCTCGTCACGTTCGCGCTGTTTTCCTCAAAGTTTGACGACGTAGGCGTATCATACGTATTCTATTTTTACAGCGCGATGCGTATGCATAGCGCGGACTATGCTGTCGCAAGATGTCTGTGCGTCCGTCCGTCTGTCACATGCCAGTATTGCGTCAAAACGACCAGACTTATCATCAAACTTTTTTCACCGTCGAGTAGCCACATCGTTCTGCTTTTTCCGTATCAAACAGTATGACAATTTTCCGACGGGACCCCCGTCCCTTAACGGGGATGTTGTAGTATTCAGGGGGGTATGAAAAATCGGTACTTTCGGCCAATATCTCGCTTTATCTCGGAAACGATACAATACAGAGAGCTATAGTTACAATGAGAGACTGATAGAAAGTGAATGTGGTCTATCGAATATAGCGCCAATTTCAACGACCTTGAACGATCTCTAACAGAGATTTCAAGATCACGCTCTTATTAGACACTGAATATCTCAGAAACGGTTACATATAGTTACCGTACATTGTAGTAACAATAGGGACTTACAGACGCCCTACTCAAGAGCGTCATTTCGAATGACCTTGAGACTTGAGTGACTTCGCAGACTATTCAGTGACACGAAGCATTGCGCGGTCTCTCTGCGAATATAAGTTTTCTATCAGTTTGTGAACTTATGCATCGATTTTAATGATATATTGTACGATGGCCAACGTTGGGCTGACGGAAATTTCTGACTAGATTGTGGAGTGAAAGAGACAAGGTCAGGGTTGGGTTAAGGTGGTTAGGGTTTTGAATTACGTGGCATGCAGATTGGTGTGCACTTTCTGAATGTCATCATTTCATTCATTGTCTTCTTGCGTAACTCAGTTTGAATGAAACTGTCAGCAGTATACGTAGCTGAGGAAACGCTGAATCAAAATATCTGAAAATAATTCCGATTTTTTTGTTAGGTATTCTTTGCTAGCAGCAGTGTACAGAGGACGTCAGTAAAACTGCCGTTACAACAGTGCGATTTACCGTTTGATATAAATATTTAAGTAAATGCTCATGTGTAAGTAAATGTATGAAGCAATTAAGCCGCTTTCTAAGATGTTTTCTGACAAGAGTATGAAGTATTAGTGGGTTGAAAACATTTCTTGGAGAAAATAACAGCAGTAGAGTTATTAACTCATGTCCTGGTTGTGGTCTATACTACACATTGCCGGAACAACTGAAAGTGAAAGATCAACACATTTACAGACATCGCACTTATATTATTGTTTACTATCTTTAGCACACAAAGACTTCATCTTCTATCAAAAAAACATGAAGCATTTTGCTCCATAATTTTCTCAGTGACAGCCGTTTGATGAAATAGGCCTAATCCTATTTATCTTTAGTGGTAAATCTCATTGCTGTAAAAGCACTTCAGCGAGAGAGATGGAATAAAACATTCTATCTTTCTGACTTCAACTAACATCCTCGTTGCATTGTTACTAACAAAGAATGTTTAACTAAAACACATACTGTCTTTAGATGCTTAGAATCATTATTTCCTTAGCTGTAAATTGTATTAAATTCTCTTTCAGCTCGATTGATTTTTCTAAGAGTTATTCCCATTACTTTTTAATTTAAAAAAAATAATGTGACAAATTTTGCGGGGTCTTTAATGTGCAGAGCCCTGTTGCTATCGGTGCGTCTGTAATTGCGGATTTTAGTAGATGGCGGTGTTGTTGGAGACCTGAAAGGTGTCCAGTATGCCGTGCGTCACGTGCGGGAGGGATCCGCTGTGGTGAATCGCGAATCTGGTCGTCGTCAAGATAACGGCAACGTTCTCTTGTATCTAAGTCCAAGTCTGCCGGTCTGAGATAACGAGGTCGTTCGGTCGTGCTGCGGCGGCGCTGAGCTCGAGATAGGAAAACGTTATCATGATATACGCCGCGGCGTGTTGTGTGCGATATCGTAGCGCGCTGATTGACTTGTCGGCCGAATCCTCGTCGAAATGGTGGACGTCGACGATCGTCGTTACTGCGGCAGCGGCTTCCGCTGCACGGCTTGCGCTCTGAGTTCGTTCTAGAGCTGGGAATCGATCAGAACCCGAACCGAAAGAACCCGAACTGTTTGACAGACCGAACCCGAACCGAACCGAACTCAATCTATGCTCAGTGAGCGTCGTACAAGAATGCTGCCAGAAACGCTTGAGAAACTGATGTTTCTCAGGTACAATATGTAACCTATACCTGCGATGTTTTGTCCATTAACTGTGAAAGTGCTTATGATGTAACGGTACTTTGATTATTAAAGGCAATCGTTTTCTAGAGTTATTTACGAACGAAAATGCGATAGTAAAACTGAACCCAAATTTAACCACCGACTGCACTGAACCGAACTAGAGATGGGAAGCGAACAGAACCTGAACCGAACTAGAACCCATATCTTTAGCCAAACGAACCGAACCGAAGGAACCCGAACTGTTTGACACACCGAACCCGAACCCGAACTTTATGCAGTGGGTTCGTTTATTCGCTAAGCACGACATCGCTTGAAGAACCATTGTTACCGTCGGATTCTGTGCTTCAGGTGTGTGACGTTTATGTCGGAGGTAAAGTCAGAGTATCAGAATTTATGATATTTTCAGATTTACAACACCGTGGATCAAAATAAAACTTTGTATTATAAGTAAAACAGTCGTTAAACTCAAATCAACAAT
>Ga0209149_1002007_pt1 | contig 11030 bp, 8 predicted proteins | sample WorMetTyACAVOLI2_FD_187423 | JGI IMG/M metagenome (GOLD analysis project Ga0209149, IMG submission 187423) | Marine gutless worms symbiont microbial communities from Max Planck institute for Marine Microbiology, Germany - Olavius algarvensis... ...
ATAAGGAATCACAAACATACATACAGAGACAGAGATAGAAATGAAAGAACAATGACACTAATGAAAAAGTCATATACCAGTATACTAAAGAAAAAAAAACACACACCATACTGACACTAGAGTATAGTAGAGAGGCACCAAGGGACAGTATATTGAGTCAGTGCGACATTCTGGACTATTCGTACCGGTACGATACCAGCTTCCAGGTTTATTTCCGGTTAAAACCGGTTTAAACCTCATGTCCGGCAAAAACAGGTTTCTGCCGGCAGAAACCCAACCCTGACGGCTGGTGATTAATGCGCGTAGGCTATTGTAAGGTTTATAGCTCTTGTTTTAGGACATTTGGAGCGAAAGTTCTTGAAATATTCGTTCTCATGATACGACAGTTTCATAGTAACGAAAGTTCTTGGAACGTTCGCTCCCGAGGAACGAAAGTCCCACAGGAGCGAAAGTTCCAAGGAGCAAATGTTCCATGGAGTGAAAGTTCTCTCTATGGTCTTTTCGCTCCGGGGAACGAAAGTGCAGAGGAACGAAAAGGCCTGGAATCACACACACACACACACAACAATGCATCTACATATTACGCAATCGACAACGAAACGATCGGACAACGGAATACGACATTGAGCGCCAAGCCGGGTATTGAACCCCGGGTCGTAAGCACATGGGTAAATCACGTTACCAATATGCCCAGGGGAATTTACCATGAATGCATGGCGTTGGATGTTGTATTTATAGGTGCCTGTAATGGATGAAAATCTACAAGAAGAAAAAAATAATTCGTGCGTACTGTAAATCTTCATTAATGATAAGCAATCCACATGCAAAGTGAAACATGGTAATTATTTGAAATAAGAAAAATTGAAATGCTTCATGAATATGCATTATGTTAATGAAATTGCTGTTGAAAAATCAATTGACCACGTGATCTATGTGCGGGCAATATGCGGCCTGTCGGGCGTGTTCAACAGCTCACCGGTCGAATAGGCCGGATCATTGGGATGGCATATGTTAGACAGGACAACTTTCATCGTTATCCAATAGAACAAAATGGCAACAATTGCCGGCAGGCGATACAGTACGTGGGGTATCACCTACCAGCAATCACTGCCATTTTGTTCTGCTGGATAAGGATGAAAGTTGTCCAACAGCTGACCTGTGTAATATAGGCTGTCCCAATGGTCGGGTGTATTTGACCAGTAAGCTGCTGAACACGTTCAAGGTGTGACAAACACGTACTCACAGTCCAGCGTCTTGCACTCTCGTTGCACTCACATTAGCGCATTGTGGGCTACAGAGTTTCAGTTTCTAGTGCAAGATGGCAAGCACGTCGGAGTCTGTATAGCTGTAAATATTGACTGCAATGGAAAATTTGATGTGGCCCATGTTGTTGTTGTTGTATATAATATTTTGAATGTAGGTCATTTCGTTGTCAACTCGTTTGATAATACATTTAAGTTCTGCGTAGGCCTAATTGTGGGACGGTTGAATGAGAAAGGTAAGTGTTCGCGCTGATGTCGCATGTAGATTGTTGAAATTATTCATTGATCATCTCGACCATATGACAACGCCAGTGGTACTGTGCTGTAACAATAGACCATGCCAGAAAGACTACTACTCCATACGTGATGGCACTTTTCTCGACAGTTAAAAAAGTTGCCTTTGGCGCAGGAAAACAGTTTGGCTACCGGGGCGGATGCGGAGCTTACAGCACTCCCCAGGACTGTAGCTTGTGGCGAGGGGGGGGGGGGGGGGGCTGGCTGCCCTATTTCCCAATAATCCCACAGCCGACTGGTCCATGCCTTGATCCTCGGCCCTTCGAGCCTTGGTCTTCGACCATATGGTCTTTGATCCACGGCCATTTTGGCTGGCATAAGCTTAATAAGTAGGATAAAATCAATAAGCAGCAAGAGTAGATTAATAATTAGCTTAAGCTGAATAAGTAGCATAGTAAGTTATGACTATTGTTATTATTAAAGTATGGTAAATGTTACATTAATAATAAACATAAACTGAATAAGTAGCATAAAGCCATTAAGTGGGAAGTTATTACGATTATTATTCTTAATGTGCAAAGTATAATAGACGTTAAACTGAATAAGTGGCATAAGCTGAATAAGTAGCATAAAGTCAATAAGTATCCACCTCTAGTCACTATTCTGAACCAGCTGTTATGTTAGTTATGTTGGCATAAGTGTCAAAAGTATTTGTATGTTCAGAAAAGATTTGTGCTATATTTCATTAATACACAAGATTTCCGCAGCTTGGGACAATTTTCCACAAGTTACAGTACGTATAAATACTTATCTTTAACAGAAGAAATCTGCACTCATATAAAAGTAATAATCACTGTCCGATAGACAGAACTGTAAATCAGAGTTTCTGATGTCGCAGTATTGAAGTTTTGATTTCTGTATGATGGCAGCCGGAGGTGGAGCCTATGCCGAAAGTAGTTCAGACTATGTACACTGTTCAGCTGTTTGTAGACACAGGCTATGAACCGTAATTTGGTAGTGTCTGCTGGCATATTTCAGATGTGTGCATTATTCTGTGAAATACGATTTGTGAAGATCAACATAGAGAAATGGAGTGGGATACCCCACTTCTGTTGCAGATCCCTACTTATTTCCAAATGTTGACATCTATGCTAATCCACTGTCAAGTCCAATTTGTAGAATTTAAGCTCGTTGTGACTTACATAAACCCATGGCCGTAATCTTTACATTTGAAACGACCACTATAGACCTGTTAGTGATAACTAAATTTTTGCACTAGCAGAGGCTTTTCAATAATATAGATGAAATTGTTGGGTAGTTTGAAGATAAGTAGGCGCAATTGCTGTTCTCCCTTTTTTAGTGTCAGTTATAGCATAAATCATCATAAAATATTATAGTACTTATTCAGTATTATACCGCTTCGTGGGTCGGTTAGGGTTCAGCAGTAAGGGTTAGTGCCAGTTATAGCACTGTTATAGCATTGCGCCTACTTATCTTCATGTGCCCCCGAAATTGTTACTTAGTGCACTTTCATAACTTATTATTTGTTTGGTAACCAGATTATTAGTCACTGTGATAATAGTAAGGATTTGCTATCAAGATTTCCGAAATTCGAGTCTTTGCAGGTGTCATTAATTCTTGATACTGACTTCTGTTCAAGTGGTGGGACAGTGGAAACATCGTTCACAGTGAATGCAATGCATGTCTGTCTTTCTCGTATATTTGTAAAATCATTTGTATGGTAACTTTATGTTCATTCTGTTTATTTTATTTGACAGTCGTAACAGCTGAAGAAACGATGGCAAAGAAGGACAGTCATACAGTTGGGCAGAATATTCATCTGAAGGCAACTCGGCTTCTCGGCGCAATGAACACGTGGTTTGATGAACAGTTCCTATGGATCGACGAGGTTTTGGCAGAAGCCAAGAAAACTATGGCCATGTAATATTATTTGTTGTTTGGTTTATCCTGCGTTTATTCGTATTGTATAGAAAAATTGATTTATGCCCAGTTAAGCACGTATTAGATGGAGAGTTGTACAGTTTTCTGCTACTGATTGGTCAGGAGTTCTAGAAATTGTGACCAGTCAGTATGCATCATTGTGAGCATCTGTCCCTCATTTTTTGTGGATTGTAGAGAATGTAGAGTCATTAATTTGTTGATTAGTTAAATTCGTGAATGATTGTAACAGCCTGGTGGTTTCAGAAAATTTATATATGCAGTCAATATAGTCACACTTGTAGTTCACTTTGCCGTGCAATGGTATGCATAGCACAGCCTCTACCATCATGCAGCAACTGCCCATTTGTCATGTTTGCATATTTTGTCAAAACAAGTAAACATATCCTTAAACGTTTGTCATAGTCTGGTAGACCCTCCAACCATTCTAGTTTTTTCATATCAAATGTTACCGCAACATTCTGTTGAATGCAGGTGGCATATGACTAATCGCTATTTTTGGCCAATATCTCACTTTATCTTAAAAAAGGTACAAGATAGGGCCAGAGTTATTGTGCTATGCCAGTACAAGGGCCAGAGTTGAGCGCATCAGAGGCGCTTTTTGCGACGATGCGCTATATAAACTGACATTACACACATAGAGCTCGTGTGTGATCTGTTGAATGGTGCTATTTCCAGTGACCTTGAGTGACCCTGTAACATAAAATTTGAGGTCGTGATATTGTTAAATAACTCGGAAATGGTACAAGATAGACCTACAGTTACAATGGCAGTCTGATAGGAAGTCGCATAATCTATCGACTATGCCACATTCAGTGACCTTAAATGACCCCTAACCCAGATTTCAAGGGCAGGCCAGTATTCAGTGTCGAGTATCTCAGACATGATATCAGATGTGCTGTAGTTATAATGAAGTACTATGCAGTGTGTGACGCTGTATCGTATCTGACCATTTATGATTCATGACACGCATACGAGTAGAAGAAGAAGTGTATGTGTATAGAATGGTGTTATTTTCAATGACCTTGAATAACCTCGTCAAGGTCACGACATTGTTCGACATCAAATAAGTCAAAAATAGTACACGTTAGAGCTATACCTACAATGACAGATCAATAGGAAGTTGTATGTGATCTATCAAATGGTGATGTTGCCATTTTCAGTGACATTGAATGACCTAGGGGTCAGAGTACCAGGGTATGCCATTATTTGATGTTGAATATCTCAGAAACTGTACAAGATAGGAACACATGATGGAAAACTAACAGTAACTTACACGTAATTAGCGGCGTAATTTTGAACATTTCATTACAGTTTTTGAAAATGTAAGCATAGTATGTTGAACACTTCTGACTGATGTTGTTGTTGAAACAGAGAAAGCATCCAACTGCTCCCGAAGACACCAACAGCGAAGCAACAACTGCAACAGAGGTGTGCATGGAATGACTTCAATGATGGTACCAGCAAGATAGATGCCGGCCCACAACTGTCAGGAACTTTTGCAAAAGAACTTTTCAATAGTCTTCAGCCAACAGAGTCTGCCAATTGTGCTATTAGTGATCAAAATCGTGTTTTAGACCAGAATGCTCCAGACGATGAAGATGAAGAACATTTGCTCTGTTTACGTCCGCTGCCACCTGTGTTATCTAGTACCCACTGCATTGCTCGGCAGTCTCCTGACAACACGCGGATAAATTTGTTTCCTGAAATTACGGACAGGTATCATTTGAACAGCTATATTCTGTTAGATGTGAGCAAATTTACTCTACAGTTCAGTGCTCAAATTACTGAGGAACCAGACTCCCATTCGTCTTTGGGTCAGCTCCCAATTTTGACAATAATGTGGGCAAATGATGCGGTTTAATATTTAAAAAAAAATTTTACTAGTACATCTATTTAGTACCTTCAATTGTTGTACATCTTGAAGCAAAGTAGCACGTTTGTATATTTGTGAAATTTTTTTTTGGTTTACCCTGAATGTCCCCGCATCACATGGCTCAGCACCGTCCAACAGGATGTGAAACAACACCACCTTACGGCACCTAGTGACTCTTGCTTTTAGGCGCCGGATATAAGTACTCTTACTTACTTACTTATGCTCCTCAAAACAGCAGATTTGGCTCAGAACAGTCTTCCGTGGAGGATGATGTGGAGATATGGTTCTCTTAGAGTTGCATGCCGTAAATGACGACGATGACCACAACCCAGAATGTGCATGTGTGTGTTAATTTTTAAGTTGAGATCTTAATGCTTGACATTTTAGCTGGATAAGTGAATGACGTGTAATTTCAGGAGGTCTTTGATACATCTGCCAAACTCAGATGAGAGTTCGTCAGGTGATGAGTACTACAGAACCAATGAATGTCTACTTCGGAAAATATCCGATGGTCACAAGAGAAAAGTTGTTCGCAAGTCTCGGAAATCACGGAAACAGAAAGCTGTCTCCTCCGATTGTAAGTGGACATCAACTGGTGTACAGACTGAGAGTAATAAAGCTAATAATGTAATGATAGCTGGGCAGAAGCAGCCAGAGTTAACATGTGATAATATACTAGTGTCTACCGGCACACAGACTGATGATGTTATTGTCGTTAGTGTTTCCGAGCAACTTCATGCATCGTCAGATGTTCCTGATGGCTTGTTTAAGTCTGGTCATAGTGGCTTGCTGCCCGCCATACATTTGTCCGATGAACACTCGGCCCGTTGTGGTCGTGATACTGATAGCGGACATATGTCTGATACAGAGAACAGATTATTGTCACCAGTAGCAACAGAGTCGACAGATCATGAGGGACTAAACAGAGGCACTGTCACACGCAAACTTCTGCCAACATTGTCAGTATGTCGTGGAAGTGAGGAGATGAAAGCAGCCACTGTCATACAACCGACAGCATCAGCACGACAGCAGAGTAACACCACTACCGGCAACTTCCAATGTAAAAACGCAGATGCTGTATCGCAGAAGCTGCCGTTAACTGAATGCAGCCAGTTGTCGCGTTGGGTGACTGCCACTCGACTGCATGTTCTTGAGGACGATGTGAGACAACCACGAACCTTTTTTGCATCCTTGGAGACATCCGATCGCCAACAGGCTGCATCAAATGATGCGGATGTGTCTGGAATTTCGGTGTTATCAAATCATAAAGAATCTAGCTTGCCGTTGTTGTCTTACAGAATGTTGACAGTAAATAGCGAGACTGAGTCGTCTGTCGATCATGTACATCCTGACATCATTGTTTCACCCAGTAACAGTCAGGCTCAGTCATCAGCTGATGCTGCTGGCCACGTTTCGAAAGTTTTGCATCAGCCTTGTGGCAAAATACGTCTGTCGAATTCATCTAGCGGCACTGTGTCTCGACCGTCTGTCGGTACACATCGTCGTGTTTCTAAGGGTTTACCACAATCTCATGGCAAACCTCGTCTGTCCGTCGGTCGCAAGAGCCTCTCGCAGCGCCGGTCGTCGGCAGTTCGTGACAAATGTCATCCTCCAACAAAGATAAGTCGACCGGCGGCGTGGTTGATGAGTGCTGCAAGGGCCAGCAGAAACAAGGTACGGTACTGCTGCTTTGTTTTAGTGCTTCACTTTTTTGGACTTCGTGGCAGTGAAATACGATTGCAGTGCTTCATTTCTGTGAATGTGTTAATTCCTTGTTCTTGGATCACACGATCCTTGTTGAGAACTCGTCCCACATTGCCTCTGTGTTGCTGTATCGGACTCACGTCATGTCTAACTCTGCCATAATCATAATCATCTTTGTGACTGTGGCTAAACAGAAAGTAAATGTGGATTTAAAAAAATGTAAAATAGCCAAATCGTGGACACTGATAATCATGGGTATATTTGGATGTGTTTCTGTGTAAAGTACATCAAGTTGTACATCACGTTGCTGTACATCTGCACTGTTGAGAAATTATGTAATTAGTTATTAAAATTTTTTTACCAATTACCTGGTAACAATTTATTACTTTAATTTTTAAGAAAGAATTTAATATGGTGTATTTTTATCTTTTGACAGTTTGCATATGCGTATTGCGTAATTGTGTTTATGTTATCATTAACAGTCGTGATTGTTGATTTAGAAAATATATTTGATGACTTAAAAATTGATCATATTTTAGTAAATGAAATACCAATACTTTTTATTAATTGACTGAAGCTGTTAAGTTAATAACTATGCTAATTCGTTGAAAGGTACAGGCCATGGAGAAGCAGACCACACATGAAAAGAAGGTGATGGTGATCAACTCGTCTTTGAAGCCGATAGCTCGTAATGCCGCAGCTGTGAGTGCATCGTCACATCAGCAGTCCAGTGCGCAGCCTTCAAACTCATCATCGTCTGCTACACCGTCGCGGGTCAATTCCACCACTGCCAGGTATTGTTACTTTTACAGTCTACCTACGCACTACACTGCTGCCAGAAGGCACAGAGACCATATATACTCTGCTGCCGACATAATGGTAAAAGGTTTATCGTTGAACTGGTCTTTTTATATGACTACCATTACTAGAGTACATTGTAGGTAAGTTCTCCCAGAATGTTAAAGAATACAGATAGAATCGGTCACAGCCAGGTGGTCTGTCATGATTGGTCATATTACACATGAGTTGGTATGGACGTGACCTTTGAATTTTACGATATTACATACTATTTGTCGGTGAATGCTTGCTGTCATATTAAGCGAGTTTGTGCTTCAGTTCTGTCAGTTTGATCTGAGTGTTGATCGCTGTCGAATGCTACACTGTGAACTGTGGTGGTTGTGTAGTTGTGATGCATAGTCTTTATTATGCCCCGCAGGCATTATGTTTTCACCTTGTCCATCCAGTTGTCTGTTTGTCCCGTTGTCCGTCCTGTTGTCTGTATGTCCCGTTTTCCGTCCGGTTGCCTGTTTGTTCCGTTGTCTGTCCCGTTGTCTGTTTGTCCTGTTGTCCGTTTGTCCTGTTGTCTGTGCCATTGTCTGTTTGTCCCGTTTTCTGTCCAGTTGTTTGTTTGTCCTGTTGTCCGTCCCGTTGTTTGTTTGTCCCATTGTCCATCCCGTTGTTTGTTTGTACCGTTGTCCGTCCCATTGTCTGTTTGTCCCGTTGTCTGTTTGTCCCGTTTTCTGTCCAGTTGTCTGTTTGTCCTGTTGTCCGTCCCGTTGTTTGTTTGTCCCGTTGTCCGTCCCGTTGTTTCCCGTTGTTTGTTTGTACCGTTGTCCGTCCCGTTGTCTGTCCCGTTGTTTGTACCGTTGTCCATCCCATTGTCTGTTTGTCCCGTTTTCTGTCCAGTTGTCTGTTTGTCCTGTTGTCCGTCCCGTTGTTTGTTTGTCCCATTTTCTGTCCAGTTGTCTGTTTGTCCCGTTGTCCATCCCGTTGCCTGTTTGTCCCGTTTTCTGTCCATGCATGCTGTCCATACGGGTGAGTCCATTCCTGTGCCTGCAGGTGGGCAAGTCCATTCCCATACAAAAATGGAACAGTCAGCAGGGTGGGCTGTTGTGATGGCATCAAATGACAAGCTCTCTAGGTTAGAAACTGTTATCACTGAAATGTCTAAATGTCTGTCCTATAAATGTTGTAGTTTTCTTGTGCACAGGTCGAAAATTCAGAAGTTGCAGAATTTATTCAGCCCGAAGTTAAACACAGCAACTGTCGACCGAACCAAGATGCCTCCTCCACCGACTCCAGTTGTCAAGCGATTTGCATTACGTCCACCATCTGCCTCCACTGTACGTCTGTGTCCTGCCCCCTTACCTCCACTTCGCCACATCTGAGATGTGATGTTGGTCTGGAGGAAGGGGAATATAGAGTAAACTCTCTCTGTGTTGCAGTATTGTACTATTATAATGGTGCACAAAGGAATGAGCAGTTCTTACAGGTTGGTCGACTGTATCGGGCTTTGATCTTGCGTGGGTTAGCTCTCTGTCTTCCAAGTGCCTCTGTGTCTTCGGTCTTCATGGTGCTACATATGTAAAAAAAAAATTTGCTTACGTCCTTCTCTTTACCTTTTTAGTGTGCTGAGCTTGGTGGGATTGGCCCATGACGTGGTTGACTAACCATCGTCCTTCAGTGCTATCACACTGTTGGTTGGGTCATCTGACCTGTAAAATCGTCTCCGAAATGACCTATAATGTGTCAACTGGGAGTTTTAACCCTACTATACCATACATGCATCTGTGTTGTTGATAATAATTATGATATGACAGTTTATAAGGCGTCATGCTCATAACATGGCTAGGGTCACTACATGTTGATAGCATTCAGATAGCATTATACTAGCATTCAGATAGCATTATACGTTGACTACGCTTGTATATGTCTCGCCTCAATAAAGTGTCTGTCTTTCGTTCGTTCTGACCAGCTATGCATTCTCCACAGAAAGAACATGGCTAAGTGAACTATAGCTCGATCGAAAGCTTAGACCAAGGTAGAGGGAACAGTTGCTAAATTGAATCAATCCCGTATATCTTGTTTGAGTAATCAACGAGAAGTTTATATGGATTGCATATGTACTAGCGGTTTTCATTATTAGTTCCCTGGCAATGGCTGGCGAGGTATTGTTTTGGGTTGCTTGTGTTTGTGACTTTGTTAGTTTTTAAGGTTTTTATTTGTTAGCAAAATTTATGGAAAACGGTTACAGCTGTTATCATGAAGCTATCGGAACAGGAGGGCGCTGACGCCGGACGGTGGTATTGTACCAATAAATTCACCGGGTGAAAGCAAGCTGCAGTGAGGCACGTGGTACAATTGCCATGTGCCACTTATTTTTGTGTTTTCCCAATTTCCCATTAGTGTTAATGATGCTGATAGTCTGTTGATGTGGTTGCTGATGATTGGTTTTCGTTTACTGCAGACAAAGACAGTGGTTGGTCCACGAGGAATCGTCGAGTCGTCACCGATCCGGCAGAGAGCTCCGCTACATCAGAGACTAGTTGACAGGTCGCCATCATCCTCACGACCACAGCATTCACCGTTCACACTGCAGTGTTTCAGCCCACGTCGTAGCTCGTCACTTCAGGTCTCTTGCTTATCAGTGTAATTCTCTGTAACCGTGTATACTAATGTTGAAGGTATAACGCACTGGTAACACTGCCTTTGTTTGATGCTTGTGGTTGTTGAATAATGAATGATAGCATACATAAAACATGCAAAGTAAAAGTAAAATACTGGTATCATTTATATGTGTGCGCTAAAAACAAAAAAACGTTTCTAATGTGATGCAGTTTCAGATGGTCAGAATAAATGTATTTTTAGCCCAGTGTCTAAACGTCACAGGAAGGTTAATGGTATTGTATATATGTGCTTCCGTGTCGACAATGTGAAAGTTATCAATTTATATAAAAAAAACTGCTTTAAAAAAATTTGTGTTACAAAATGTTTTTATTTTGTTTCTTTTATCCCAGTTTAATATAAACCACGAATGTTTTCTTTTCCACACAAGTTAATGATCAGATACGATGCCACTGTTTGTTTTATATTATTATTATTATTAAGAATGAATGTCATAGCAACATTATAGTCGATAGACTTCAAGGTTGCAGCCACAGCAAAAAGCTGCGGGAAAGTGAAAGTGAGTCACGCAGCAGTAAAGTCGTTTGACA
>Ga0209149_1002009_pt1 | contig 11028 bp, 10 predicted proteins | sample WorMetTyACAVOLI2_FD_187423 | JGI IMG/M metagenome (GOLD analysis project Ga0209149, IMG submission 187423) | Marine gutless worms symbiont microbial communities from Max Planck institute for Marine Microbiology, Germany - Olavius algarvensis... ...
TTTCCAACAACGTTCTCACCACACTCAGTTTATGTTCAATGGGGTGGTGAGAGCTGAAGTTCAGATACTGATCAGTGTGGGTAGGTTTCCTGTAGATCTGTAGCTTCAAGCCACCATTTTCTGTCCTATTTAATAGCAAATCTAGAAATGGTAACTGGCCACCTTGTTCCTCTTCGTATGTGAACTTTATGTTGTGAGAGTCATCCAGTTGATTTAGAAACTCTGTGAGTTTTTCTACTGAGCCTATCTTTACTACCTCTAGAATGTCGTCTACATACCTTTTCCATAATTCAGTTTCAAATCTTCTGGAGGTGTGACGAGGAGTTTCCGTTCTAAATGCTCCATGAACATGTTGGCCACTAGTGGAGAAACAGGGCTGCCCATGGCTGTGCTGTATTTCTGCCTGTAAATCTGGTCACTGAAACAGAAATATGTGGTGGTAAGTATGAACTCCAAAAGTTCCATGATGTCATCTACCTCCAACAAAGTTTTATATCTCCATTCTGGATGGCATTGCAATCTTTCCCTTATTACCTCCAAAGATTCTTTGACTGGTGTACTGGTGAACAGTGATACTACGTCATAAGAGACAAGCAGTTCGTCTTCTCATTTGAACGTTGGACAGCTCCTCAGCCAACTGCTTGAAATTGTTAACAAATTGTTCAGATTGGCCAATAAGTGGATTTAGAATATCTGCCAGGAATCTTGAAGTGTTATAGCCAATGGAACCCGCGTAATCAACTATTGGTCTGAAAGGAACATCTTTTTTATGGATTTTAGGTCGATAGAGAGCCAGAGCGTTTTACCATATGGATCAAAGAGGCCATACACATCTGAAAGGAAGGACAAACAGGCCATGAACCGTGATGAGGGCAGCTACCAACTGAGCCACGCATTCAACCGCTTTCTTGACACGTTGTCTTCCCGTTGTGTCAATAACTGGAAGAGTATCAGCTTCTGATGATGAAGGCCTCTGATAGAGGTCGAAACGTCAAGTTTTTATGTAATAATTTTGGTTGTGTTTGATAAATTTAACTAACAGTATAGATACCGTACGTAATAAAAAAATAAATGTTGATATATATGGAGTTTGCCATATACATCCCAAACTGCATAAGCAAGGTTTATTCAATCTGAATGTTAACTGGCCCCACTTCCAAAAGCGTTCCATTTAATAGGCCCAGCCAGGCCTACTAACATAACTGTAGCCGACGATTCGATTTCCCAAATTCGTCAATAACGGCATCGTAGTCTAGCATAGTGTCTGGATGTACGAACAGCTGAGCCCGTTCGTTTAAACGTTCATCAGTCATAGTAGGCCTTGACCGAAGATGGTTCTTGATACACTTCAGTGCACTGAAAAATCGTTCACTTGATGATGTGGTGACTGGTAAAATGGCAGATATCTGCAGCAGTGTGGAGATATGAGGAAATGTGCCCAGGTTCCTAGATACTTCTAGTGCATCGAGAGCAGCAGCAGTGAATGATTGGTGATGAGGCCCTCTTCTCCATAGTGTTTAGAGCATTAATCGTGTTGTTTTCTTCTAGATAAAACATAGAAACATGCAAAATAATTGAGGCAACTTTTCTGACGTTGCATTTTTGTCCTATGCAAGATCTTTTGCAGGTCAAAAGGGGGGCCATGGCCCAAGTGGCCCAGCAGTAAATACGCCACTGGACAGATGAAGAGACTCAGTCACAGAACTGCAGCATGACGTGCGGCAAAACAATATGAATGTGATGCCTACTTGCCGGTAGTAACCGGGAATCAGTAAAATAAAATAAGTTAATAAACAAATAATGACGCCAGTTTCACCAGGTAACAAGTTACCAAAAACCATATGAATTGATTTTGAGATGTCAGCAGTAAAAAGTGGCCTCACTTTTGTGATTGCACACATGTTTAGCATCTCCAAACAAACAATTTTCATGAATTCTGTTAACTAAAAATCATTAAAGTTGTCTTCCAAGTTTATATAGTTGGGAGGGTTGTGACAGGAAAGGCATCCGTAATAAAAACTTGGGAGTCACTTTATCTGCTCACCTTCGATGTTTTGTCTGCTGGCATGCCAGCCAGTGGACTTGAAGACGGGATAGATCAGCTTGTGGTGGGTGGGTGAGCAGTACCTCATGCGTCCACGTTAAAAATCCTGAATGGCTGCTCTGGTTACGGCTCATCCATATTGTCCTGGAGAAAGTAGAGACTGCGTCGAGTCAAAGGTGATTGACCTTCGCGTTTTTAGACATCGAATTGATCAACTAGTTGACTTCCCGACGACTTGATTGACTTGAAATAATTTTCGATCAAGTTCATCAACTTTCGGGACTGTAGTTCAGTACTGCATATTAGTGCATCCCTGACGAAACGACGATATGTAGCCTAGCATTCTAATAGCATATGCCTATGTTGAAGACGCTGCCACGTATGCGGTGAAAATTGTATTTATGTCCAGCTGTGGTGTATATTAAAATGCGGCCGGTTACATGAATATATAAACTAATGAAAGCGTTGGAATAACCCTTAAAGACCACTCAATGTAATGAATAACGGTGCCAGTGGATACAACTTCCTATAGTATCCAATCTCTGTTACACCATTTCACTCGTTTAGCTTATTGTGACTGCTAGTGACATTGAGCAGTCCTTCCATTAGTTGAACTTAAATCTATATCTCACGTATGATTTCATATTTGTCGATAACTGCATTGTACTGAATAAAAGCATGCCATATTGGTTCACCCGACTGGTGGGCCTGCTGCTTCGAGATCGACGTTTCAGGGTGCACATGGGCAATGACACCAGTTCTTGGAGACCCCAACGTAATGGCCTTCCTCAAGACTCTGTCCTTGCACCGGTTCTGTTCAACTTGTACTCCAACGACCTGCCAGTTACACTTTCTACCTCAATTAGTTTCGCAGATATGAGGGGGTCCCAAAATAAAAAGTGGGAGCTCCTGATTTCCCAGACGCTCCCTAGCGCACAAATTTTGATAACGGGCACTAGTACGTGTAAATGCCTACAAGTTTGCCAAATTTCAACTTCTTAGCTCCATTAGTTACTGAGATATGGAGGGGTCCCAAAATAAAAAATGGGAGCTACTGATCTCAGACGCCCCTAGCGGACAAATTTTTACATGTAGCCACAGTACCTGCAAATGACTACCAGCGAACCAAATTTCAACTTTTTAGATCGATTAGTGTCGGCGATATGAGGGGGGTCCCAAAATAAAAAGTAGGAGCTCCTGATTTCCCCAGACGCCCTCTAGCGGACAAATTTTTATACAGGACGCTAGTATGCGTAAATGCCTACAAGTGTGCCACATTTCAACTTCCAAGCTCCATTAGTTACTGAGATATGGAGCGGGTCCCAAAATAAAAACTGAGAGCTGCTGATCTCCTCAGACGTCTCCTAGCGTACAAATTTTTACATGTTGTCTTAGTACCTGCAAATGCCTACCTGCGTACCGAATTTCAACGTTCTAGATCGAGTAGTTTCAGAGATGTGAGTGGGGTCACAAAATAAAAAGTGGGAGCTCCTGATTTCCCCGGACAAATTTTGATACCGGGCGCTAGTACGGTTAAATGCCTACAAGTGTGCCAAATTTCAACTTCCTAGCTCCGTTAGTTACTGAGATGTGGAGGGGGTCCCAAAATAAAAACTGGGAGCTGCTGATCTCCTCAGACGCCCCCTAGCGGACAAATTTTTACATGTAGCCATAGTACCTCCAAATGCCTACCAGCGTACCAAATTTCAACTTTCTACCTTAATTAGTTTCGGAGATATGAGGGGGTCCCAAAATAAAAAGTGGGAGCTCCTGATTTCCCAGACGCTCCCTAGCACACAAATTTCTATACCGGGCGCTAGTACTCGTAAATGCCTACAAGTTTGCCAAATTTCAACTTCTTAGCTCCATTAGTTACTGAGATATAGAGGGGGTCCCAAAATAAAAACTGGGAGCTGTTGATCTCCTCAGACGCCACCTAGCGGACAAATTTTTACATGTTGTCATAGTACCAGCAAATGCCTACCAGCGTACCAAATTTCAACTTTCTAGCTCAGTTAGTTTCGGAGATATGAGGGGGTCCCAAAATAAAAGGGGAACTCCTGATTTCCCCAGATGCCCCCTAGCTGACAAATTTTTATACAGGGCGCTAGCACGCGTAAATGCCTACAAGTGTGCCAAATTTCAACTTCCTAGCTCCATTAGTTACTGAGATATGCAGGGGGTTCCAAAATAAAAACTGGGAGCTGCTAATCTCCTCAGACGCCCCTAGCGGACAAATTTTTACATGTAATAATAAATCATAATAATAATAACGGATTTGTATAGCGCCTTTAGGTCCGAAGATACAGAGTCGCTAGCCATAGTACCTGCAAATGCCTACCAGCATACCAAATTTCAACTTTCTAGCTCAGTTAGTTTTGAAGATATGAGGGGGGTCCCAAAATAAAAAATGGGAGGTCCTGATTTCCCTAGATGGTCTGTAGCAGACAAATTTTTATACCGGGCGCTAGTATACGTAAATGCCTACAAGTATGCCAAATTTCCACTTCCTAGCTCCATTAGTTACTGAGATATGGAGGGCATCCCAAAATAAAAACTGGGAGCTGCAGATCTCCTCAGATGCCCTGTAGTGGACAAATTTTTACACGTAGCCATAGTATCTGCAAATGCCTACCAGCATACCAAATTTCAACTTCCTAGGTCGATTAGTTTTGGAGATATGAGGGGTTCCCAAAATAAAAAATGGGAGCTCCTGATTTCCCCCAGATGCCCCCTAACGGACAAATTTTTATACTGGGCGCTAGTACGCGTAGATGCCTACAAGTATGCCAAATTTCAACTTCCTAGCTCTATTAGTTACTGAGATAAAGAGGGTGTCCCAAAATTTATGTGGGGGCTTCTAGACGCCTGCCGTACCCGGTACGCTGAAACTTTTATGTGTGCTCAAAGTACTTGGCAAGGTCAAACAGCATGTCAAATTAGTCCCCGGAACCGCCGCCATCTGCCGCCGCCACCGATAAGCCTCCAAGTCGAAACCAGTCGCTAAGCTAATCGACCTGAGTCGCTAAGGTTGGGCGCCGACGCCGCCAATAAACTATCGACTGCTAACGACTTCCTCTTACTGGAATCTACGTCAGTTGTCAGTAAGGTAAAATCGGATAACACAAATTAAGACCATAAAGTTATCACAATTCACAAACGAGGTAACATGCCATATCGACGTCGTGTCATATGGTCACGGACCCACGGTGTGAATTACTTACTGAATGCTTATATTATAACTATCGCTTATTCACGTGACGTCATTTAGTGCGCATTTGACGTGCAGATAAATAACATTCTTTATTACACATTCTGACAATCGCAGTATGCTTACAATTCGACAACAAATCACATCATATAAATCCACACTCCACAGCAGGCAGGCTAGGAAAACAGCGCTGGTGAACAGGCTGCCAGCCAGTCAAATGACGGCGCCATAAAGCCATGAACAGAAACGTTTAATAAACGATCATACAATTTTAATACACTCAGATTACATACAGTATTTAACAATAAACTCAAGATATCTAACTATTTTGTTTAGGCCTATATATTGGGGCCTTTCATTTATTTTCAACATAGGCATAAGTACATTAATGTCAGCACAACACAATCAAAACTGCACCATGCCTACCAGCCAATTCTTCCTCACAAGTCGTTAGTAAGTGACTAAGTCAGTCGTTAAAGATTAGCGACTTAGTCAGTCGCTAAGCTATCGACTTAGTCACTGAAGTCGCTAAGTCAGTCGATAACAGACCAAGTCAGTTGCTAACAGCTTCGCGACTGACTCCGGGGACTATGTCAAATTTCAGTATCGTATCTCTATGCATCATGCAGTTATGCGAATATGTATTTTCCATAGGCTTTCCATTATATGTGCCCAAAAATGGGGTTTTTGGTGGTTTTGAGGGTGAAGATGTGAAAATATTGTCCTCTAACCCCCAAAAGGCACTACCCTGCGTGAATATGCGTCTGTTGGTGTATCGCGTGTCAAAATCGGTTCAACGGCCTGAGCTCTAGGTCGGTAGAAAAATTTTGCATACACAGAAAGAAATAAAAAAAACTGAGTGGTAACTTTGGCTATATGGGGAGAAGTAACCCATGGGGCGATCTTGACCAAATGTGGCTTGTGGGGAGATATGCTGGACGTAATCACGTGTGCAATATTTGGTGACTGTCAGTTAAGGGGTGTGGGTGTGGTGAGAGGGGCAAGTTTGCCTTCTCCCATTGACTTGACGCGTCGCCCTTACAACACTGGTCACACTACCGTGTGATCAAACTGTTCCACAGTGGCCCCACTGGCTCTATTGCCCCTTAGCATTTCCGACCTGAAAAGTCAAAGTTCAAGTTCAAGGACAACTCTGCCACGTGTACTGCAGTTTTCTTCAGGTTAAGACCAAAACGTTACTCGATGGCCCCTGTATCGCCCTGCTGCATATTAAAGGTCAAGGACGCGAAACTGGCGTAATTCCGACGCAAATAATTTACCTCAAATGTACCCAAAATGTTTCTCAGCGGTCCCTCTATTGCTCTGCTGCATGTGGAACGTTGAATGGTCAAAGTTCAAGTCAAGGACGCAAAAAATGTTGAAGTCATTTTTCGTACGTACCTGCGCTGTGATTTACTTCAGATACGGACCACAGCATTCCAATTCCGGGGGTGGTTAGTTTGCTGTGCGTCACACTGCAGATTTCATTGTTGTTGCTGTTGTTTTGCTTCAGTGACCTATTGTAATGTTGAGTTCTGTACGATACCTACATCAGCACTAAGGCATAACACTTCAACTAGGCGGACATCAGCTATTACAGCACGTGAACATCTAATCATTTATTTGTTTACAGCATAACTGTTGACAAGAAATCAGCGGCAGTCATCAGCGACAAGCCGATTGATTGCTGAACAACGAAATCTGCAAAATCTGCCAAAAAGCCTAAATTCTCTGCTAATTATTGACTGGTGTGGGACTTGTGATTCTGCACAGGATGGTCGATTCTGTGCAAACTTTTGCATGCTGAGAATCACAATTCTGACATCCAATAGTCTGAGTCTGTTATGCTAGTGTATATCGGTAATGTGTAATAACTAATGTGTTGGTAATTTTTCCGTTTTTTGTAGAGGTTACTCGTTTTCCCAAGTGTCAGTGCTGTTAGTTTGCGTGAGTATATTGCTGACAATAACTTGCCGACAGCTGAAGCAGCTGGTGCCAATGCCAGTGACAGCAGCTGCATGACAGTTGTATTCATTGACTGTACTTGGTACCAAGTGTACAAGATTGCTACAGATCCACGACTTAGCAGTAAGTTTTGTTACTAGTTTATAGCTGTAGAGCAAAAGACCACTTTTTTTTACCTCTCCCAAGCAGTTATATAGTGAATTTGTCTCAGTTTGTTAGTTTATCTGTCTGTGAGGACTGAGGATACTGAAAAAGTTTTTGAAACAACGGATTAAATTTATTATACTTTGGGGTGATCTGTATCTGGATCCAGGAATTTTCTTCACTTGTTTGTAACATGAAATTGTGCTACTTTAATGTTATTCATTAGGTGACAGTGCTATAATGCTGATGACGTTAGTGGTGAGCTGGGTTTCAGTAATTTACTGTAGCAAAACATAGTACTCTGAGTGCTTTGTAGTATTTTGCAGTGTGTCCACAAAAAAGCAAAGCAGAGATTGAGGCACAGTCCGAAGCCTCTGTGCCCATAAAATAACAAAAAACGCTACGAACATATGTACAATTGTAGGTAAAGTGGTGTTAGTCATCCATGTTAGACAGACTTCTGTTACCGATTCTGGTTAGATCAACTTTGTAATCAAACAACATATCTTGATTGGACCAAATCTTATCTAGCCTATTTTTGAAACTATCTACTGAGTCTGCTGAAATAACTGATTCAGGTAAGCTGTTACAAATATTTGCAACTCGGATAGTAAATGAATATTTTTGTAAGTCATAATGACATCTAGTATTAGCTAATTTCAAGTTGTGACCTCTGGTTACATATTACTTTGCAGTTGTCATAAATGTAAATTTACATCAACATTGTATCTGTAATTGGTGAATATTTTGTAAACCTCAATCATGTCTCCTCGAATACGCCTATATTTTAATGTAGGTAAATTCAAACGAATGAGCCTGCCCGTGTAAGGTAAATATTTGACTGCGATAACTAATTTAGTGGCTCTCATTTGTACTTTTTACAGTTCTTTAATTAAGCCCAGCCTGTAAGGATTCCACACTGAGTTAGCATATTCTAAACTAAATGGCACCTAACCAAACTCTTGCATAATATAACATTGGAACATCTTCAGTTAAATAGATGAAATTTCTTTTGATAATACCTAACATAGAATAAGCCCTATTTATTTTTTCTGTAGTGTGAAACAAAACTTAATTCTGGATCGAACAACACTCCTAAGTCCTTATCTTGTCAACTTTTTCAAGATCTTTAGATGCCAGATAATATTTGTACTTGGGATCATGATTTCGCCAATAAGATACTGTTTTACATTTATTTTATTTTATTTCAATAGCCATTTGTCTGACCACTCTTGGAGAGCATTCCATCCCATCTGTAGGGACAGACGGTCTTCTTCACAGGATACATGCTCATATAGTTTTGTGTCATCAGCAAACAGACTTTAGCAAATTGCTTACAGAGATCTGATAGGTCATTAATGTACACCATGTCTCAAAAAACTGCATTTTTATTTTTGTCTGAACTTCGTCAAATTTCCACAAATTTTAATCAATTTTGGTAGGTAGATGGCAAAGTGGCTGAAATTATATGCTATGTATACATTTCCACCTAACCTGACCCACGTCACTACACTACCTTGTTAAACGCGGATGCTCTAAATTTTTTTAGCTAACTCCATATCTATTACAGTCAGACTGCTCAGATTTGGTGTCAGAGTGAAGGGGCATACTGCCGTGGCAACCTTCTTGCTCAGAGGCCACTGCAAAATATGTGCCGGTTGTCCCAGTACGAATTTTTGTGTTTCAACAGGACCGGCACCCCAGCACATTGAAAACACAACACCGTCGCTTTCGTGGCGTGAGAGAGACGCGAGAGATGCGTCGTCGTCTAAGCACTTGTGTCCGTGTATGCGGTGCACATTTCGAGCAAGAATTCTGACAATTTTGAGCCGATCTGTCATAACAACTAATAAGTCTGCTAAATACCGTATTCAGTTTACTGTGTGCTAATCAGTCGTCAGATAGTTGTTGCAAATAATACATTTCAAGGTTATGTAACAATTTAGAGTATCTGAGTTTCACAAGGTAGGGCAGTGATGTGGGTCAGGTTAGGTGGAAAATGTTTTATACACCATACAATTCAGCCACTTTGCCATCTACCTACCAAAACTTGTTAAAATTCGTGGAAATTTGACGAAGTTCTGACAGAAACAAAAATGCACAGTTTTTTTGAGACACAGTGTAGATTATAAATAAAATTGGGCCCAAAATAGTTCCTTGAGGTATACCACTTACAACATATTCCCAGTGTGAGAAGAATCCATTTAGTTTCACTCTCTAGTTTCCTGAAACACAAGAATGATTTTATCCAACTAATTACTGACTCACTTTACCGATACAATTGTAACTTATACAGTAACAGATTATGTGGCACTTTGTCAAATGCCTTCTCAAAGTCAGTATATACAACATTAATCTGTCCACCACTTTCAAAACATTCAGTCCACTCGTCCATTATATGTAATACATGTAACTGCAACACTAGCCTGTTGATCGTCCTTTAAGAAAGCCAAATTGGCTGTTACTAATGAAATTATTTTCTAGAAAGTGATATGTTATCTCGGACAAACTTCCATAACTTTGCAGGTAATACTGGTCAAACTTACAGGTCAGTAGTTTGACAATTCCGACATTTTGCCTTTTTATATACTGCAGAAATATTTGCTGTTGTCCAATCATTGTGCAACTGTTTCATGTTCATCGAGGCCTCAAAAAATAATTTTTGCCACCTCATTTTGTTCTGTTTTATGCATCTCTCTTATTGTGATTTTCCGAATACCATTTCTAGATTTTTTTTTGTATTTTTTGAGATATTCTGTATTACGGGTTTCCATATATTGTTTCCATAATTTATGTTTTTAGTAATTTTTGTGCGAATTGTTTCAGATAATGGACATTTCCATGAGGGCTTACGCCAATCATAAAATTTTGAAATTTTTGTTACATTCTGATTAATAGCTTCTGTCATACGGTCTTTAATAGGGACCACATTGCTTCAACATTACAGCATTGAGCTAGGTGATGATCCCAGTCAATGTCTTAAGAATTTACTTAGATTAGTGTAATCTCCTTTAGAATAATTTAACTGTTCTCCAAATGTCTTATTAGAGATTATCACAGGCTATCAACAGAACAGATTGATCACTTTTGCCAAGTGGACTCAACTGATCTATAGATCACTTGAGTCCATTTGGCAAAATCAGATCCAAAGTACCGTAAAACTTCTAATACAAGCCAGGTCTCAAATAGAAGCCGGGTCTCCAGTACAAGCCGGGGGTTTTAGGTCGCTTGTTTTAATAGAAGCCGGGTCTCTAATACAAGCCGGGTCTCCAATACAAGCCACCTGGTGATACCCTATGACGCCGTTAGTGACGTCATCAGTGGCATAGCCAGAATGAAAATTAAGAGGAGGCAAATTATGGCGAGCGCGCAGAGCGCGAGCCTATAAGGGGGTCTGAGGGTGAAGCCCCCAGCGGGGTCCAGGGCAGAGCCAAGCTGAAAGCCTTTTGACTCTAGAATGTGCAAAGGCGGCAAATTTGCCACTTTTATTGTTTTATACAGTCCCCAAAAGGATTCTTCAATTATGTAAAAACTACTAAGAATATAGGTCGAGACGCGATGGATTGTTTCCGGTCACTATGAATGTGGGCGTCGAGTCTCTGCGCCACAGATTCATTTGATTCTGTTGAGTACGTGAGTGTTATAAGCTGGATTACTGATAGTT
>Ga0209149_1002011_pt1 | contig 11026 bp, 12 predicted proteins | sample WorMetTyACAVOLI2_FD_187423 | JGI IMG/M metagenome (GOLD analysis project Ga0209149, IMG submission 187423) | Marine gutless worms symbiont microbial communities from Max Planck institute for Marine Microbiology, Germany - Olavius algarvensis... ...
GTGCTATATGAGTCTGGGTGACTCGGTGGTGAGATTTGCGTAGGTCAAATCTGATAGTTGGGCAGTTATCTTATACATAGATAAGAGTTGCTGTAGTGTGTAGTAGTCTGACCTGATCCAGTGGTGATAGGTAGGCTGTGTGTGTGAAGCGAACATTGCGTTCTAGCTTGTCTTGGTGACAGTAGTGATTGACAGTGAATTGACATTCGAACTATTTTACCTAGTTTCTAAGATAATATTGGCTTTTCTACTAACTCGTGATTGTAGGTTTGGTTATTGTTTATTGTTGATTGTTGATTTGAGTTTAATGACTGTTTTACTTATAATACAAAGTTTTATTTTGATCCACGGTGTTGTAAATCTAAAAATATCATAAATTCCGATACTCTGACTTTACCTCCGACATAAACGTCACAGTGGCCTTCGGGTCCTTCCGTTATTAATAAATGGAATGGAATGGAAATGGAATGTTCATGATCGCTATACGACATCTAAACACCACGTCCCACGTGTCGTCTTCGGTTTATTTGCAATCAAACTGTGACTGTAAAGGACACGATGTTGACCAAATAAAATATCAATACGACAACGGCCTTAGAAATCAAAGTTATGGTCTGATACATGCATTTAGTCGTATTCTCTGTGTGTATGTAAATTATGCATACATTTATTCACCAGAAGGCAGAAGAATAGACAGGTCTTATGTATCCAGACAAACACTACGGACAGATAATATACAATAAAACTTTTACATATTGCTCCACCGTTAATCTATGTGCTGTCGACTTATCGAAAGCGTTCGACAAAGTTAATCACCATGCGATGTTCATTAAACTTATGAAAAGACATGTACCTGTCCATTATTGGAACTGTTAGAAAATTTTTTTCTCCGGTTGTTACAGTTATGTTAAATGGTATAATGTGTGGTCGTCAGCTTTTGAAATTAAAATTGGTGTCCGGCAAGGCTCTGTACTCTCACCATTTCTGTTTGCCTTATATTTAGATGACCGAAGTAAATTGGGTTCTTCATTTAAAGGTTGTTGTATGATATTGAATGCTGGTGACATTTTGATACTGTCTCTCTCTGTTAGTCAACTTGAGCATCTTTTGCATGCATGTGAGAGCGAGCTTGCATGGTTGGACATGGCTATTAATTTCAGCAAATCTTGTTGTATTCGTGATTGTCCTCGACGCGATAAATCTTGTGCGAATATTAGCAGTAAAACGGGGAGTAACATTCCGTGGGTAACTGAAATGCGTTATTTATGGGTCTACTTCGTGCAATCCAGGTATTTGAAATGTTCGTTAACTGTCGCCAAGCGAAGTTTCTATCGGGCAGGTAACAGTATCTTTGGTAAAATTGGACGCTCCGCCTCTGAGGAAATTATCTTGCAGCTTATTTCAAGTAAATGCATACCGATTTTACTTTATGGTCTATAGGTCCTACCCATGCAAAAATATCAGTTAAATTCATTGGATTTTGTCATCAATAGATTTTTTTATGAAGTTATTTAAAAACAGCAACATTCATATCGTCGAATTATGCTAAGAACTGTTCCATTTTGAACTGCCAAGTGTTCAGCTTGCTCGTCGTCGAAAACTATTTTTAGATAAGTTTTGCGTTTGCGTGTAAATGCTTATTAGTTCAGTTATTTTTTTTAAATTTTTCTTTGCTTTTTATCATCTACCATGATATTGGTGAATAAAGACTTGCATTACAAGTTAACGTTTTTCAAACGATAACCGTATATGTTACAACAAAAAACCGCATGTGTATAGGCGTGCAACGTCATTCGTATTTCGTACGTTCGACACGCCATTTCGGATAATACAGGTGTTCTTACGTCATCATGCGGCAAGTTTCCGCTCGTACCTTGCAAATTACAAGCCATCGTCGGGTTCGGCTCAACCACCATATAAAGCGAGACTAATAAGCATTCGGCAGCGGCGACACGTCAGCTCCAGTGAGATTCCATTTAATTTACTGCTTTTCGTCGAGTAGTTGCAGCGCTATGGTTATTAGGCCGGCCGTCTTCATGTCGACACGTACCTGACAGCTTATTCAGCTCTACACGTTCGACCAAGTTACTGTCCGTTCTATACTCTCTGGCTTTAACATTCCCCTCTGTGCCCCTCATGCTCTTCGTCTTCGTGATATCCAATCCAGCTTCTCTATTTCTTGCACGTCTGACCGTATTTTCGTGCGGCGTCCGTTCGAGATGTCGACAGTCGCGTTGCCAGCGCGCGATTAGTTTCTGCGCTTGGTGATGTGGATCCGACGTCTTTTCGACGGACTTCATCGTTATTGCGGTCAGCTGTCGGCGCTCGCCTCGCCTGTCTCCGCAGCCGACGTCCATCAGTGCCGTGCCGTGACTGGTGCTTGGCGCCCGATCTCGCGGGATCACATCCACAACGACGAAACTAACGATCGGCGACAAGACAGAGATGTTGACCGGGAAGGAGCTGTAGCATGAGCGTCGCTCACAATATGTGATACGCGTATACAGCATGCGGTGTTGTGACGCTTTGGTACCGTGCTTTGATCTTCGAAGTGAGACAACTTGGCAAGGGAGATGGACGTTGATGGCGGCAAACGGACGGTGCAGGTTTTTAGTCTCAGCATCAGCGAACGCTACGGCGCCGCATCAAGCTTTGTTTACGCTTTCTTTTGGCCAACTGCATGCGTCGCTCAATAATCCCACCATGTCACTTGCTACCGACTTTAAAAAGCTACGTACCATAACATGCCATTCCAGTTCACTGTCTAATCACCCTTCTGTCTCACAATCGGCGGCTTATTTCTAGTTGCTGTCATCGACTATGGGACTCAGCACCAGCGGAAAAGACCTTGCTGGTCATACTATAGGCGGTATATCGATTATAGAGTCGGCAACCATGCAAAGTGAAGCGTACAGCAGAGCAGCTCCGACATCATCATCCTCGTCATCACCTTTATCATCGTCGGATATTTTGATATCCATAGCAGTCTGCGACGTCGGAAAGATCGTAAAAAACGAACAAACAGACCTCAAATGATGCATGACACACTGGCGTGTAGGGGTTACATGTTGGCTAGAAATCTCAGAGATAAAATGTCAAAGAGAAGATTTGCAAAACGTTAGTAAACTGTACGCCGCTCACACACTGAAGTAGAGATGTGCGGGAATGACTTTCGTGTATACCCATTCCAATGACGTCGTTCCCATTTCCATTCCCGGCCTTGGGAAATCTTAGACTATATTCCAATTCCCATTTATTCCCGAAAAGTAATCCCGATTCCCTCCCATTCCCATTCCCATTCCCACTGAAACAAGAGAAGAATGATTTTCGTGAGAATGAGCACAAAATCATTCACTATTATGCACACTAGTCAGTTACAGTACACATTAATGAAGTGAAAATGACATGCTCGGGTGAAGGTCTGGCCAATGTAAAATTAAAATGGCTGTGCTTTCCCAGTTCACGTAGGCTATTACTGAACAGAATCTCATATGATACGTTGAAAAGTTGCAATGGAAATTCATTCCCATTCCCATAGCTCTATTCCCATTCCCATAATTTTATTTCCATTCCCATTCCCATGACATAGTCATTGTCATTCCCATTCCCGTGGGAATTCAATGGGACCCATGGGATCCCAACTGTTCTCATTCTCATGCACATCTATACACTGAAGTCAGTGTACGAAGTACTTCACACATCAGTCAATATTAATTTAAGATTTATTACTCTTCATTGTTCTACCGTTATTGGTGAATAAAGATGATTAATATTGGCCGTTTTTAAGGAGTACATGGAGGTTTGTCATGGTGGCCGTTTGTCGGGATACACACATTATGCGCTTGGGGTAGATTAATGTGAAATCACTGCAACGTCACAGTCACAGTCACAGACGCACGCACATATTGGATCTTTATGGAAACGTTTCTGCATGTGCACGCCATACATTGACGCGAATTATGCCCACAAAACGTCTTTGTTTTCGCTGACTACTGTGCCAAATATATGCATACAAGAAATAACGAATGATGTAAGGGTATAGCTGCAACTGCTGCATCATGCATGACTAATCGAAGTCGAAGTGAAAGTTTAGTGCTGCTGTTTGTCGTTGTAAAACATGTTGAATCAAACTGCAGCTGTGGCGTTCGTCTACAAGTGTTCTTCGCTCTAAACCAGTGCTGTGTGAAGATATTCCCCTGAAGATTACTCCACTAGTCAGACAGGGTCAGAACTCAAAAGTATGTATTAGTGCAAAAAGTGATTTGATACTTACTATACACAGGCCTGAAAGCAGACATTGCCACCTAGCGATCGGATACTGTACTATACGTCAGCGAGTGTCTGATTATAAATATTTGAGTTGTAAAATTTGTTTTAACGTATTAAATTGTGTATTAATTTTATTTTTTTTTATATTTTTACTGTTTAGTAAATAATCAACAGCCTTGCCACAATTCTAGCCATTGTGACTGACGACACCATATATAGTGAATAAAGTTATATTTATATATAGCAAGGATCTCGTGAAGTTATATAGCAACGTTACGCCACGATATTGACTGTGGTGTATGACCGCTATCGCCACTTGTCTGCTTCCAGGCTTCTGTGTAACTAATAAGTATCAAATAGCCTTGATTAGTGCCATTCAGAAAAAGCCTCCGACTCGTTGTCGGTTAGGGTCAGGACTCAGGAGTATGGATGTGCAAGTTTTCAAATTTTCCAATTTTCTCTAGCGGGGGGGGGGGTAATCTTCGGGGATATATCTAGGGAGATTATTTCACGGATTCCTAACCAGTCCACGTTGAAGTCCGGCACCTCACTGGCTGCATTGTCTATCCTCCTGGTAGCATTATTTGCTTCATCGTCAGCGGTGAGTGACGTCGATACATGCAGCAACAGCTCGGCCGCCAAGTCGACAAGCGCTCGTATCATAAAACAGAATGAAGAGATAGTAGGCCTATCCGCGTCGGCTCGAGGAGCGTCATCCGGCACGCATAAGTCAACGCTCTGGCGTGTCGCGTCTTATCTTTCAGACACGCGCAACAAACATTAGTGGAATTTAGTGCCATCAGCATCAGCAACCGCAACCGCAGCAAACGGGTACAACATTTACACTTGATGCCACCAGTCGCTCGGCGTAGGCCTATATTCCACGCGTCGCTGCGTCGGTCTTCACCAGGCACCGTAGCCGCGTTTGAAGTTAGCCAGAACGCGCAGCTTCTGCTGCCGCTACCGCGATTAAATATCGCGAAACACTTGTGCCCGCCAGATACGGACAAGCGGGCCTATAACTATACCCGACGTACGGGGGCATCAATAGTATATTGCGGTTTCGGATGAGGCGGTCAAGACGCCAAGATAACGAGGCGAGCATGTAGAGCCATCTGTACAGCTGATCAACATCAGCTGACACTGCTGGTCTGTACTGATTGATCGCATCACGTGTCCATTTCCACCACTCTGGTCCTAATTCGTTCAGTCCGTGTAAATGAGGTATTCCGTTTAATAAAACAGTCTTTAGCTGGACAATTGAAAGTGCAAAAGTAAAACAGAAAAGGAAGAAAAACAAAAAGATAAAAAGCGCACAAATCGAAAAATCATACTCGACTTCTAAATTGATTGTTCTCGAATGTTATTTCAATGGAATTGTCCAGTCTGCAACTGAATTATTTGATCTGAGTTTGATATACTGCATTATTTTAATTGAACTAATTTCACTTTTTTTAATTGTAGTTAACTTAATTGTTATTAAGGTTTCTTTAATCTTTATTGCGCTACCATTGTTGGTGAATAAAGATGTTCGTTATGTGCTTACATAGCACAACAGCCTCATAGACGTGATGATGACGGATTACAATCATCTCTGATGATTGTAATCCTTCAAGTAATTGTAATGCTTCAAGTCGCTGGTATCGCGGATAGGTGTCTTTGTCTTGTACAATGTACACACGTTCCTGCAGAGATGACGGATTACAGAGATGACGGATTGGCTGATGGCGTCTGGTTGTATTGTAATTATTTTTATTATAAGCTGTGATCATCATTGAAGCACATAATGCATCGTGACCTGCTGCTCGTCGAGTATGAAGCTTAGTTCGGCTGGTCACTCGGTGATGGTCAGACTGTCTGCCAACTGTCAGTCCGTTCGCCCGGCTGACCACTGTCTTGATCGCCCCGCACCGTGAACATTGTCCAATTTCATGCTCGGTAAGCGTCAAACGCCCGTACAATACCGTTGCTCGTTCCGCTTTTCATCGTCGAGTAACGCGATTGATGTCGAAATACTCGTCATCCACCCCAGGCATCCTCCCACTTGTCTGTACTGCTGCCACTGCTACCCCGCCACTGACACTCTGTGGCTATCACAGAAAGCTCACGCTGTCCTATGTTTATTTATAACAACGATATTGCATATATATCGTGAAATTCATTCAAAATACGGTAATATGCCCGTGATGACTGTAAGCAAACAACGTGTCTATAAATATTCTATTTCCTTGCAGTTAGAAAGTAACAGTCTCGCACATAATGAATAAAGCTTATCATGTCAACCTTATTATGAGACCCTTCCTCTATGAAGGTCACATTACGCATTGCACTCCATCTCTTTGTTTGTTCTTCGGTCCCCTGTCTACTCATAACTTAAAAGAAAAGCTCTCTAGCAAGCCCAAAAACTGATGAAGAAATGGTCAGTGTTACAAGTAAGGGGTACACGGAGCAGGTTTGAAGTCAGAAGGTCAACAGTTAATTCACAAAGCAGCATAATTCAGTGTTCAGTTAAGTTTAGGCTGTGTCGCGTGTTATTGTTTTCTTTTTCTTTTTGACTTGCGACCATTTACAGGTGAATAAAGATGAATATGTAACGCAGACACAAAATACGCTATAACTTCCAAATAAAAAGACACACCAGTGTGGATGATCATGATAGGCCTATGCTGCGCCATAACGTTCGAACGCAGAAGGTCAGCTGTGAAGGTCACAAATTCGACTTATTTCTGCCCGTCTGTGTGCCGTCTGTGTGCCAAAAAAGCATGAATGTCAAGAATGAAATGACGTAGAAAGTGCAAATATTATTATATTGTACCGTAATTCTTGCCTGCAACCTTGTAGGATTAGTTTCATGTGCGATGTCTCCCCAATGACCACGCCAGGTTCTTAAAAATTTAGTTATTTTTCACATCCACCTGCAACTGTTCCGTCTATCGGACATGTCTGGCGCCGCTTAACCCTTTAATCGGCATATTAAACCCGCAGAGCAACGGATGCCATACGGTGATTGGTACACTGGCCGTTGATGGGTGGGCTGTTACATTTGGTACATCATTATCATCATATTTATTTCGCCATAAACTGAATACATAGTGATAACAGAATGTTACTAATAACATAATATGACAAGCAACCAGAAAAGCTATAGTGCTCATCGAGCTGGTCGCCTATTGTAACGATTGAAACAACTTTTATAGTAACAAGAGAAGATATACAAAATAACAAACACATTCAAAATAGCGATGAGGGGCCTGCGCGGCCCAGCTCAGTCCAGGCTCCTCTCTGTACAAAATGTAACAGCCTACCCATCAACGACCAGTGTACCAACTTCATATCATTCGACGTGGCACTATAATTACATCTGCACTGTAAAGGGTTAAATGAATCCACGCATCTGACACTGCGCATCAGTTGCAAACGACGGGGAAAGTAACATTGGAGCATTATTTGCGGTTCGCACGCGACAGCTGGAACAGTTAGCAATTTGCGTCCGAAGAGCGCGTCAAGCGGCATAATGGAAGTCCATTCGTCGGTGACGACAGCGCCCGTTATAATGGTACAGTTGGGGCGGCGCTAATGGTACGTTCGGATTAGATGCAGCTCGCACTGACGCGTCCAGATAATCACGCCGCGTCGGTGTTGGCTGTGACCGTCCAAGAGAAATCAAAGAAATCTTATTTCGACGCCAACGGCCTGACGGGAAGCAGAGCGGCGCGGCGCCGGACCGCCGTCGGTCGGCGCAAAACGGAAACTGCGGCAGCGACGGCCGGGATCGGACGCAGCTGGACATTGCACGGGTAATATGCTGTTCACGCAGGATTGCTTCTTGGAGCTATTAACACGGGCCGGTCGGTCGGTCTGTACCAGACAGAGACGACTGGATCAATTGTAAGTCGCCGGTATGGCAGTGGGTGTCGGTGCAGCTTGGTGACCGGTTATTTCGCTCTCGGGATTACGCTAAGTAAATCGACGGCACGGACTCTGTAGAGAGTGGACGTTGGCCAGTCGAGTATCGGACATCAAGTATTGAACGTCCGACATGAACGAAATGAATGATCTTTCAAATACCAGGATTGACCGAATAAGATTATTGCTCGAATATTATTTCAAATAACGAAGTCACAGCTCTGTATACAGGTAAATAATTTCTAAGTTATGTAGTCCACTAATAGCGAACCATCTTAACATTAACACGATATCTAATCTCTGATGCGACTCTAAAGACCTTGATGTTACCATTTTACCAGCTGTAACGCAGTGTTTATTTAAAACAGTTATTTTCATAAATGCAAACGAAACGCAGAAACGGCTGCACCTAGTTGCTGTTGGTCTTGAATAGTTTCGCCGCCGACATACACGAGACTTACAGAGAACTAGCTGTAGTACCTCTTGGCGCCTACGGCACCTCCATTCTCACATCTACGGCGTTCACTCCAGTGATAACATTGCAGCCTACGGCTGTTATCGCTTTCACTATAGGTAAACTAACCGTAACCATCATGAGTCTAAGCACAAAATTACCCTACCCAAATTTACAATCACGACAAAAATTAATACATTATTTTACTTATTGTATCCAAATACATCAGCACAAAAATACACCACAATGACGACGCTAGTGTGTTGAGATGGTATCAGACTTCTGATTAAAAATAAAAAGCATTATCTTGTAAATCTAGACAAAACGCTCAAAAATCTTAACGTATAGCTTTCACACTGGTACCAGTATCCGTAGCCAAATAAAACTTGGCGAATATATGTCGATATAAATATTCAAAAGTTGCAAATATTATAAAATTATCTTAAACCGTCGATGAGTTGTTTGGAAGAGGTCGTAGGGAATAATTTTTTGGCGCGTCCTGTGTATACACTGTGTCTCAAAAAACGCGCGAACTTTGGCAAGCTGTAGTTTCGAGAAGCATGGACTAATTTTAACAATTTTTGGTAAACTGCATCAGCATACCTTAGTAGATGACATGCATATTCAACTTTACTTATCCATTCACTTTTACTTATTTATTTGCTTTTAAATAGCTGCGACGGAAATACGATACGATACGATACGATACGATAGTGTGTATTTAACGTGCAGTAAAAAGCTGACGGGTAGCCAGCTTAGTCCACCACACGGAACAAACAAAAAATTAAAATGTGAAACTAAAAATAAAACGATGAGCATAATAGGTCCGGTCCAGTCCCGTTGTCATGTAGGTAAAAGAAATCTAAGGTGGGAAGGATTTGTTGAAAAGGTAGGTTTTGAGTCTGGAGTGAAAGAGAGAAGGAGTGACGCGAAAAAACGTGTTTTCCTCGGTAGACTGTTGGTGGCTCTGAAAAGAGCCGGTTGTGTAGTGTATTGGCTTTGAAAAGTGCCGGTTGTGTAGTGTGTTGGCTCTGAAAAGTGCCGGTTTTAATTTATCACATGTTCAAAATCATGATCAATTGACCAGCAGCTTTGTGATATGCTTGCCCATGTGTCAATGAGGCGCTGCTTCAAGTCGATGGTATCGTGGATAGGTGTCTTTGTCTAGCACAATGTACACACGTTCCTGCATGCCCAATCAACTGGGTTTAGGTCCATGATGTTTGGCGGACATAGATATGGAGAGATAAAATCCGGTGATTCCTGCTGAAGCAGGTGGACTGTTTCACGATTATTGAGTAACGTCAGAACGCGTTATTTTAGTCGCAGCTATTTAAAAGCAAGTAAAATAAGTGAAAGTGAAACTACCTTATTGAAAAATATCGGTTTTCAATATCTATCGTCCTCTTTCGTCTTCAATTTTCTCCAAACCTTTCTCTGTTTTCCTTTCCTTTCTTCTGCTGCTACCACACCTCATGAATTCATCATCACCGGCGACTTGATAATCCACCTTGATAATCACTCAGACCACGCTACCTCCCGTTTCTGTCTCTTTTGTCATCGTTTAATTTAACTCAGCATGTAAATTTCCAAACTCACGAACAAAATCACATTCTCGACCTGGTAATAACCTCTTCTGACACTTCGTTTGCGCCATCTCTGTCTGTTACCCACTGCTCTCCATCTGATCATTTCCCGGTTTTCACCAAACTGTCTGTTGACCGCACACCACATGCCTCCTCCAGCGTTCCACTCAATCCGTCGTCTTCATTCCATAGATATCAACTCCTTTCTCTCTGATCTACAGTGCTCTGGGCTTATAACCAATCCTCCAAAATCACTTGGCTCTCTCCTGATCGCTTACAATACTACTCTGTCTTCTCTACTTGACAAACATGCACCAGTTATTACCAAATTCTCCAATCGCAAGTCTGAATCTAACCCTTGGTTCACTTCTACTCTCCATGCCTTTAAATCTACCGTTCGTCGTGCTGAAAACATCTGGAAACGCATCATCTCTGCTCTCGATTGGTCCTCATTCAAATCTCTTTGCAACCGCTACCACAACCTTATTCTTGCGTTCAAAAGCAGTATTACTCCAACCTAGTCTCTTCATCTTCTGATAATCCTTAACTTCTCTGGCAAACTACAAACAAATCATTACACCGTAATTCCTCCTCACCTCTACCTCAATCAAATCAAAATCAAAAAGCAAGTACAGTAATTAAGATACACAGTAACCATGGTAATATAAAACACAATAGGAACAAGTGAAAGCAGAAAGCTTATACAGATACTTGCTCCCTATTACAAATTTTAATTTAGGTATTTTAATAAACTCTAAAAAACATTAGAAATATAAGAACACAATAAGAGGGAAACATCCAGTTGCTATGA
>Ga0209149_1002012_pt1 | contig 11025 bp, 7 predicted proteins | sample WorMetTyACAVOLI2_FD_187423 | JGI IMG/M metagenome (GOLD analysis project Ga0209149, IMG submission 187423) | Marine gutless worms symbiont microbial communities from Max Planck institute for Marine Microbiology, Germany - Olavius algarvensis... ...
GGGTTCTAAGTATGAGAGCCTACAGGTAGACTGGGAGGGAAAGTTGGGAGTAGGGATGTGCAGAAAACTGAAATTTGGTTCGGATTTGGTTTTTAAATACCGAACGATCCAAAATTTTGACATCCATTCAGACGGTTTTCCGATAGAAACTGCATGCAATCCGATATTCAAATAAAAAATGTGAATAAAAGTGACTTTACTTGTATTAAGTGTGCAGATAAAGAACGTTTTAAAACACAACCGTGTTTAGCAATTGCAGTATTCGCTTGTTGTCATTGTTGTGAGTGCAGTGACGTCTCAGTTCTGTCATCAACTGTCGCTGCAATATTTGCTGTAAATTAACTACTCAGCTATTACACGAGTAGCAAATAACTATAATATCCAAACCAAACCGCGTTTTTTGGAACCGAATCGAACCAAACGCATTCCAACCGAATCCGAGTTTTTATCGCGAGTCCGCACACCTACACGCGATATTGATAAAGGAATTCTGTCTGTCCGTAACGTTCGGTATTGGATGAAAACGGCTTAACATATTGTCATAGTTTTTTCACCATACTGTAGCCCAATCATTCTAGTTTCATCAGCATCAAACATCTTCCCAAAATTCTGACGGGGTTAACCCCTTCAGGGGCGCTAAATACAGGTGGGGTAGCGATTTTATACCAGTAAGTCACTATGTCTCTCAAACGATACAAGATAGCGCCATAGTTACTATGGAAGGCAAATAGGAAACCGCACCCAAGCTTTCGAATGGCACAACTTTCAATGACCTTGAGTGACCTGTAAGCCAGATTTCAAGGTCATGGTATTATATACAACATCATATAACTTGCAAATGGTATAAGTTTAAGCTATACTTACAATGGCAGACTAATAGAAAGTCGTACATGGTCTGTTGAACCGCACCATTTTGAATGACCTTGAACAACCCCAAACCCAGATTTCAAGGTCAGGCTATTCTTTGATGCTGAATATCTCCGAAATGGCTAAAGATAGTTACTATGGTAGGTGAATAGGAAACCGTACTCAAGCATTCAAATGGTGCCACTTTCAATGACCTTGAGTGACCTGTAACCCACATTTTAAGATCACGATAATAATCAACATCGAATAACTCGACTAATAGTCAGTCATGTATGATCTATCCAATGGTTCCATTTCCAGTGACCTTGAGTGACCCTTAACCTACATTTCAAGGTCACTGTGTAATATTTAGGCCATATGCCCTCAACGTATTGTATGCACAGCCGACGCTCAATCTGTTTGCGGTAGCTAAGTTCTTGTTTTCAAAAAACCGAACTAAAAGAAAATCTATTCCGTGCATTCCTAGTTGGGACATTGAGGACAATGACATATTGGGTTAGTGTTTCTAAGAGTTGCGGTACTGGCTCACCTGGTTATGGCAGGTCTTTGTTCACAACCAATTTTAGATTTTTGAAATTAAACTGAAATTCAAAGTACATTTTAAGAGAAGCAGACTGGTCACTTTAGAGCATTGTTATTAGAATTGTCTGATTGCTCATCTTTATTTTGTTGGCTATATTGTGTGTGCTAGTCAATATGTCATTGAAAGTGGTGAATTCTTGTTTATATTTAAGTATATTACGTATGTCATGGTGTTGCTAATTTTCCAAGGTTGTTCTGTTGTTGATTTCATTATTTCTATATTCTTGTTTCCTTCAGCGTTTTGTTTAATATTTTGTTATGTTTGGCTATTGTTGGTGTTTTAGAGTTGTTTTCGGTGTGGGATGTGATGTGTTTGCTGATTGTGTTTTCATGGTGGGTGCTTATATGTGTGTTTTGATGGCAGAAAAATGCCGTGACTTCCGCCTCTGATAATCACATGACCAGCAGTGTCAGTATATTAGACGAAGAACTCCGAAGTAAAATTGAAGAAAATGCTCGTTTGCATAAACAGGTAAAAACACAGCTCCGTAAATTGCAGCCGTTTGAAAGGTGGTTTTTGGGTGGGCAAAAACCTAGCTGAGTAAGATTTTACGAAGTTAGTTGATTGTGGAGTTATGTTGTGATGGGTGTTGCCAATTAATTCTTCCATTATGTATTAAACTGCGACTGTATGGGGAACGTAAACCTGTGCATCGCAGTTGAAATAAAACATTTATCTCTAATCCAAACTGAAGTTTTCCAGAATTCTGATTCCGCATCTGAGAAATGGATCCAGCAGATATTTGGATTGATTCATATCTGGCACTATGTCTAAATGTAACGGATTTGTCCCTCTGCCGGTGTCAGTTATCTCACGAAGTTTGGTGAAAATCCACCGACCACTGTACGAATGGTACTAGAAAATGTCGTAAAATGCCGTATCTGGTAATGTTAAGGTAAGTGGAAAAGTGATCATGGATCCACGTCTGGAATCTGATCAACACCAAAATTTAACCAATTCTGTAAAGTCACCCCTTGCCCGTGCCTACTAAGTTTGGTCGATGTTCAGCAACGTATTTGTGAGCTATCTTGCCGACAGATGGGCATACATACACACGTGGGTGATCACAGTACCTGATCTGCCTCTGCTGTTGATCATCATTTAAAACTTGCTGTTCAGTTAACATATTTTATTAACAATTGACAATTTAAACCGCTGTTTCTACCGATGTTACTTTTAATTTTGGTTTATCTGCACTATGCTTGCAGCACAGACTTGTGCAAAATCGTGATAAATATTGTTTATTTGAAATACAAAATTGACTTTGTGATATCAGAGGTATACAATCAGTGGCAAACACGTGGCAGTTTTGTGTGTTGATATATGTTGCATGTTCAGTGCTGTGCTTGTGAGTGGCATGCCATATTAGCCATATTAATCTACAGAAATATGTGATATATGGTCTAATGTTGGAAAATGGAATTGTATCACTCTTTGTTGAATACCCTTTATTTTTTCATTTCGATGTTAAATTCTTCTGGTGCTGGCTGACTTCATTTTTTTCTGGAGAAATCTGTAAAAACGACTTTGTTGTTTTTTGTCTTAAATGACGTCTTCATAAAAGAATTAGACGATGAATCCCCGTTTGCTTTAGCGAAGCAGCTTTCAGTAGTTTCGATGACAGAGAAATTGGTGAAATACAAATTAATTGAGGTGGCACAGGCTTTTTGTTATAGTAGCATTTAGTGGAAAATGTGAATGCAGTTGACACGGTATATATTCTGGCATTTGCAGCAGTTTGCTGGACATGAAGTATAATTTATTTTGCATTTTGATTGAGTATTTTAGTTCTTCTGTATGTTGTGCCTTGTTTTTTCCCTGTAGTTTTTCCAGTAAACCTGCTTTATTAGTCCTTTACACAGGGTTACCACTTTTTTAGAAAATGTGGAAACCTAGAGAAGTAGAGGAATTTCAAAATGATCAGGAAAATGTCCGGGAGTATGCAAAAAGGCAGAGAACACTTGGAGAATTTGTGCGATCAGGGAAAACTTTGCAACACAACTTTTTTAATGTGCTTCTAATACTGTTCTTATGTTATAGCTGAATGTTTATTCGAAATCTGATATGTTGGAACATTTTGCTTGTAGACAGAATCTGAAATCCGTGACCCAGACAAGGTTAATGCAGTTATTGACAAAAAAAATACAATCTATGTTAATAAATTTTATACCTTTGTCGGATTTGTATGCTGCAAATTTGTCTTGAAAATCGGAAAAGTTTAAGGATTTTCACTTACTGCAAAGTGGTAACTCTGTTCACTGCTTTGCCATTGTTGGTCGGGTTTCATGAACGGCGTACGACTTGTACAAAATTTTTGCCAGGGATTTTAGAGCCTTCTGTTGAGAGAACTTAGGGATAATATGTAACCGGGAGTAATCCCACAAACATGGGCCAGTTAAACAAAAAATACCCAAATTAGTAATAGTTTTTGCATTCTGAGTTGATGGAGTTCTTCATGTGATTCTGAAAGGATTGATCATTTTGATCTCAGGTGTACGAGTCGGAGCAGGAGTATCACGAGGAGCTGAGTCGGTTGAACGTGGAACTCGCCACATGCAGGTCGGAGACGTCGCAGCATGAGGCGATCTTGAACTCACTGCGACTGTCGACTGACGAGAAGATTTCTCGACTGCAGGAAGATAAAGCCCTGCTGCAGGTTCATGTCTGTGGGTGGTCTCCATTTTGTATTGCTTAGTCGAAGAAATAATTTGCTCTTTTAGTTTTCTTGATCTTGCAACAGCTGTTTCCACGGCATAGCAAACACAAGTTGAATAATGTGTGTTCTTGTGTTCTTGTGAATGCTGAATTTATATAGTGGAGACAAAGTTGTGCAAGGTGTTGTGGGATATGTTGCAGTTTACTGTGGTGGTAAACTGATATCTGGTGGAAGTAGGTTAGTTTTGATGAAAATTGCTTATCGGCCATAACAGTGTCTACTCAGATGTTGCTGTTCTGCCCTACAGCAGTATTTGTTGTCTGTACAATGACTTTTACCTTTCTAACAAGAGGTCTAAGTAATTTGACAAAAAGTGCCTCACAGGGGGCCCATTCCCCGGTTAGGGGTCACCCCAGGGGGTCGAAATTTGTACCATTGAATTCTTGGGGTAGGGGTTCCTATTAGTGTTCCATAGTAACTATAAGCCTAGGATGCACCGTTTGGCCACAGTGCACGTGCGTGACAACCAACCAACGACATCACGACACAGCCTATCTCAATAAGCGCCTCTTTTACTAAAGTAAAGTGAGGCGCTTAAAAAGTAGGGCTGTAAAATTAATGCATTAACGAATGCATTAACATGTTAAAAAATTAATTGCAATTAAAAAAATTAATGCCGTTAAAAATTTTAACGCACGAAAAATTGTGCAAACCAGCAGTGCCAACAATGAACACTAACATTCCGAACTCGAACATGTCTCCCACTCAGAATTCAAGAGACTCCGTTGTTGTCAGTTGTCAATAAGTTGAGTGACCTGCACAAGTCAGTCACTGTAATCAGTTGCCAGTACTAGGAGTAGACTAGACTTTAACAGCAGTGGGCCTATCGACGATGTCTACTTGCAAATGGAACACGAAAAAATTGAAAAATGTAACAAACGAAATGTGCGCTAAAACTGCGATTAATGCGCGATTAAAAAATTAATCGTGCGATTAAAGATATTAATTGCTTGACGGCTCTAGAAATAAGACTTCATATTGTCTTGGCAGATTGAAGCTTCATTGTGTGTTGTCTGCAGGCAAAACTGCAGCGGCAAGAAACTGAGACAAAATCCGCTCAGCAAACTTCATTAGAGCTGTGAGTTTACGTAGTCATTTCTTTGCCTTTTCTATTTGCTTTACATTGTAGCCAACACATCTACTGAAGCCACAGCTCGGTGATAAAGGTGATGAACTTTAACCTTGTGCCCATATTGCTAACAATGTGTCTCCACAGTTGGATGGTGACATGGCTGAATTGCGGCCAAATAGATGCACGGATCATGAAGCCACGTGGCACAGCAGTTGTAGGCCAAAGTCCCATTTAAATGGATGGATGTACGGGGTTTCCCTTAAAAATTGGGGAGCATCTGGGAAGTCTGAAAATTTGAATTCTGTTAGATTTTTTGGTCAGCTGGTCTGAATTGGTTGGGCAGATGGATCTTTTCAAACAGCGGCTACCCTCACCGTCGGCCACTGACACATTGCATTGTTCTGCTTCTGCGTTAACCTTGCCTCACATGCAGGACTTTACTATTTATTGACACTAGCTTTGATAATGCCTGCTTCATGACAAAAAATGCATCAAACAAATTTGAAAGAGACAAGCTAAAGCTGCATAGGTAGAAAGTACATAACACATTTTAAGAATAATACAATGTCACTTCCCTGTTGACTGATCCTGCAGTGTCCACTAGTGCATATTTCACTGTTATGTATTTTAGTTTTTCTGAAGTTTTATTCGTTAGTTTTCAGTTGACCGACATGGCTGTGTGTTTGCGATGACAGAGATGAGCGACTGAGGGAGATGGAGCAGGAACTGACGTCGCAGATCGACGAATTGTCAACTGTTGTGCAGCAGAAAGTAGCGTTCAATGACACCAGTGAGTCAGTGACACCAGTGAATCATTGCTCAGTAGCAGGATACGAGTAGGTTGTACCATAGTCTGGAGTGGTATACACGAGTGTATACCACGATGACTGTGGTATAACGTACTTATTTCATGACCGTCAACACTGGCACCATAAACTGCTCTCGCTTCAATGGAGTGGGTATCTCACTCCAGACACTGTGTTTAGAGATAGGAGACAAAAGTAGGTCATGAAATGAAGCATGATATGTTGTTGTTGTTATTATTTTTACAAGGGTGAAAATGCTGTTGTGAAAATGCGGATCATGAGTACTTTATACAGTCCGTGAGAAGCTAGATTTGTAGAGAAATGTGTTCAGCTCTCATTGGTAGGTGACGAGTGACAGCACAGTTTGAACAAACGCAGGCAGGCTGTTTCATGCCTTTGAAGTGGCAACAGGCAGTGTGTGGTCATCCAAGGATGATAGTTGAGTGGCTGGGACAGTGACAGTGTTAGGTGTATGCAGCATCAGCAGCAGCAGAGAGTTGTGGCTCGTAAAAGATAGCCAACATGTCTCTAGTGTGGCTTCATTTCTCTTGAGATAAACTAAATTTAGTCCTTCTTAATAAAATTTAGTCTTTGCTAAAGCCACAGTTACAATTATGATACAAGCGTGATACGAGTTGGTTTTAAGAACGTTAAGGAATTGACTGACTTGCTAATTTTTTGATTAATTGTAAAAGCTTGTTGTATACTGCAGCCAATCCTGGTAGTAAGTGTGTGATGGTTACAGTTCACCAAATTATCAATGTGACCATTTTATCTGTGGACAATATCTGTGACATAATGTTGTCATATTCAGAAGATGATGAGCTTATATTTAAATAAGCAGATGTTTCTTGGCTTGTCTGTGGCTTGCTGACAAGTGATGTATCACCAACAGTGATGTGCATATAATCAGATTTAATGATTAAATTTTTGCTAATTGTATTAGTATTTTAAATATTGCGTGCTTATTAGTTAAGTGGCCACTCTTAGTTTCAGTTCTGTTGTCAATGATTTTTTCATCATTAGTATTCTGTTTTATATCATGACATAATGAATGCCAATTGTGTGTTCAACTTTTCCCATATATTGTTTTTACACTGTTGGCTGGGCATAAGCAATTGTGTCTGGGTGGTAAAAAATTCTACTGCAACAATTTTCAGAAATTTTCTTGGGACTTTTGGCAGACATTGGGCTAACAGTAGTGTGTGTTCTTCTGATGGATGTGCTGCAGGCGACCGGTTACTGAATGGTTGGAACGTGCCACGGCACGATCATCGACATCATCTGCAGGCGCGAGAACTTCTGTCACAAGCCAGGACGCTGGTCGACGACCTCGTTCAAGCTCTGATCAATTTCTACTCACATTCTGAGCAGCGAGTCAAAGTGTTTGCTGAAGCCGTCGGAGACGACGTGTCCCATGTTAACAAAAAGGTTGTGTGTCATAATTCAATTTGTTCATATTATTTTTATTGTCCTGTATCTTTAGTACCGTACTGTATGTGTGGCTGATGCATAGTTATTTAAAGAAGTATTATTAAAGTATTGAACTAACTCGCTGTGACATCTTGGATTCAGTTAGTAAAAATAACTGCAGTACTATATGTGTTTGTATGCTATGCATTCTTATTCAGTCGCTCCATATTGGCCTGCATTAATGTTACTTACTGCTTTTTATTATGTGGCCCACCCCTAGAAGGCTGTAATGCATTGTACTCCATCTGTCTGTCCGTCTGTCCATTCGCTTCTCTGTCTGTCTGTCTCATGCCCACCATTAACGAAAAAACGGAAAACTATACAATGTTCAAATTTTGTAGAGAGGTTATCCACATCAGTAGTAAGTGGCAAAGCAGTTTTGAGGTCAGAAGGTCAAAGATCAAGGTCACTGGGGAGGAAATGTGAAAATCGTTTTTGGTGCATATCGTCATGAAAGATGTATTGATTCACATACTAACATACAAAAACCTGATGACCCCCATGGCTCTGTGCTTTACCTTTTGTCGAGTAATATGCAGCAGCAAAAATGTGTACTTTTTGAGATAACAGGGTGACAGTGTTTGAGATGTAGCATGGAACTGTGCCATTTACTGGATGTGCCAACACACCACTGTGCCAGTGTGCTGTTTAAGGTAAATACAATAATAATAATAATAAAACGTCAATTTGTACGGCACCGTAACATGGCGTGAGTCACTACAAGGGTCCCTAACAACATCAGATGAGTCATCACTATACATGCAGTACGAGAGTTTAAACAGATGTGTCTTGAGTGGACTCTTGAATGCTGTGACAGTTTCGCATGTCGACAATAGGCAGTGTATCATGTCTCTGTTCTGCAACACGTAACCATTTGTTTTTATATTATGGTGACAGTCAGAATAAGCAAGGTTTGTTTGTGATGACATAAAGTTTCTTGTAGATGTTACTGGGAGCATGCAGATACATTTTGGGCAGAATTTGGGCCAAAATTCACCTCACCCAGACAAAAAAGTTATGCCGAGTACTGTCGAGTACTGCCACATAGTGAATATCAATAAAGCATTGCTAGTCACGAAGCAGAAGATGGGCGAGTTTTGTTGCATGTGGCATCACAGCTTGTTGTTTATTTATTTTACAAACATTTGTGGTGATGACTCAGTAGTTAAGGTGATTATCATGTCAGCTTATTCAGTATAATTCCAATGCAGACTTGCATAAGTCACTAGTGGTGTTGTTATGAAGGGCATTCGGCTAAAATCGCTCCAGTGCTGCGGAAAATCTTGTGTTACAGATGGGTATGTTGCAGCTTTCAAACTGGGTAATGCACATTGTTAAAACAACATCGTTTTGTTTGTAAACTGGTGAAATAATAATTAATGTAAAATATTATTTTACGTTGTTGTGTTTCAGTACTGCCAACATCTACACAAGCATGCAGACTACCTCCAGCCTGTTAAACAGTCTTTCCAGTCGTTCATTGGTGGCGTAGCTGATGACAGTATCATCTTACTGGTATGTTGCATGCAGATTTCTGATTCATGTTCTCACCGACTATGGGAGTCGGGGAATTGAGGCGGTCACGTATGTCAAAGAAAAGTCGGAAAATTTGTTGATGGTCCGTAAAAATGACGCTGTCATCCGATCTCACCTGAGGTGACCTGGTGTATTTGATTTCTTCAGTGAATCTGGTATCGACTCTTGTAAGTTGTCCTGGAGTGAGTGGCGTAATGCAAGTTTGTTGTTGACGTGTGGTAATGGGAAGTAGATGTCAGTCATGAGGTGGGAAAGAGTACTGCAGCTAACAGAACAATGCATTATAACTGACTGTTTTGTATGCAAGTCTTTAACGAATAAGCCACACTCCAATGTACCAATGCGATTTGCCTAATAGGTCGACATATCGCATGTTTTAAAATTTGTTTACTTACTTACTTACTTACTTATGGTAGTGTTACCATGAGGTGTGTAGTGCAAGCATTGGTGTGCCTTTCCATGCTATTTTTAGTTGCTGTGTGGTTTTCTCTCTCAAAATATTATCACAATGTGTTGTGTATTCAGGAAGCGTTAAGAGACTTACAGACATTTGCTGACAGCTGGAAACACTTCGTAGGATATGTGCAAATAATGTTGCCTTATCAGCTGTTGAGGCAAGTCACGACTGTTTCTCTTTCATACTAGAAGCTCGTGCAGCTGTGAGTTGTTGCTGATTTTTACCGATGTAAAATGGATTTAATTATAACACAAGTTAAACATTTTACGATTGAACTACTGCATGATAAACAAAAACTTAGAAATGTTTCATTCTCGGTATTGGGAATTAAAAATTTGGAGGATGCCACTCAGCAGTGTGTAACGCTGCCACCAGATCTAATAACACTTTAGTTGTGTGTTGAGATTTTTCCAGAAGATTAAAAAAACACTTGATTTTTCATCTGAAAATTTTATGATTATGCCTCTGCAGTGCACATCGGGACCGTCCCGATGTTCAAGAGGCATAATATGATCACACACTATCGTAAGCTCTGTTATGTGCTTTGTTACTATCTAACATTTATTAATTTGCTGTGTCCTGCTGCTGCTTTGTAACGCTTAATATCTCCGAAACCATGCTTCGTGGCTTATGCGCTGGGTGTGGATTGGATACCCTAGGCATGCCCGTTTCCACCCGCCCCTTAATGACCACCCCCTCTCCTGTAATGGACGCATTTTGCTGATACATACTGGCCTATGAGTCAAAGGCTAGCTGTGCCGTTGTTCAGTTGGTGACAGCACCGCTGTGCTGCTACGTGTCTCAGCAACCACCGTGAGGTGGTCATGCTAATGCTGGTGATTGTGCTTATCATCAACATTCATCATTGTCATCAGCATTACTACTGCTGCTGCGGTTGCTGCTGCTGCTGCTACTACTACTATAGCCATTATGTAGGCCAGTGGTGTGTGGTATGGTATAGTAGGGTTTAACGTCCCACTCGACACAATATAGGTCATTTCGGAGACGATTTTACGGGTCAGTGAAATATGACCCAACCAACAGTGTCATAGCACTGAAGGACACCAGTGGTGTGTGTGTGTGTGCGAGAGAGCGTGAGATGTTTCATGTGTCATTATGTGAACGTTGGTTACAGTATTGAGGAGGAATGTTCATTGTCGTCATGCCCGGCTACGTTGATTGCCAAGAACATGGATGTACACGGGTCATTGCAGCGCCTCGCAGCCTCTTTGTCTTGCACCGACACTTACGTGACACTCCTGGCTTCACAAAGTATGTCGTCAGTTCATTTTGTTGTTAGAAGATATTTCATTGTCATCAGATTCTGAGTTATCATCATCGTCATTGTGTTTATGCTTACAATCATTACCAGAGCCAAGATGTGTGACTTATCATCATCATCATCATATCCGGTTTTGGTATTTATGGTGCTGCAGTTGTCCCGGACTCCGGGGTAGGCAACACCTGGCAACGCCTCACACTCGTTCTCCATGAATTCCTGTCTAACGGGTTGAC
>Ga0209149_1002014_pt1 | contig 11021 bp, 4 predicted proteins | sample WorMetTyACAVOLI2_FD_187423 | JGI IMG/M metagenome (GOLD analysis project Ga0209149, IMG submission 187423) | Marine gutless worms symbiont microbial communities from Max Planck institute for Marine Microbiology, Germany - Olavius algarvensis... ...
TTTCGTTTACGGTCGCCTTGGTGATTTGCAAATTAAAGCGTATTTTAAAGGGATTTACATCACTAGCGGCACAGCGAGTGTTTTTCGACGATGCGAATAATGCAACTTGCAAATCGAGGGTTGGATTTAATGGCTTGCCGTACTCCGTGACATTTCCGTGCTGCCGGTATGAGCGGACTACTTTTGGCTTCGCCTGTGGGCGTACAAGAGACGCATGAATACAACCGTGCGATACAAGTATGCAATACGGATTTTTATTGGACTGTTGTGACGTCATCCTATTGTGTATCGTATCGCAGATTAGCAATAAAATGGAAAATTGAAATTAGTCACAGGAAGCAATGGTAGACGTACATGATTTCGCATGTAATTGCTTCCAGCTTTCCATGTATAACTGTGCATAATCTGTGTTATCCTGCATTATTGTCTCTATCTTTCCCATGGTGATAGGAGATATTAAATTTGCTGCTTCTTTGTGTGTCTGTATGTTGGACTGTTTTGTGCATTTGCTCTGAAACTGCTAAATGGATTCGGATGAAATTTTGCACAGAGACAAGAGGTCGGTCGCATACCCTGCATCTCACATTTTGGTTGTGATACGATACCCCAAGTGCCTGTAAGTGCCAGACGCAAATAGGGGGAGAGGGTCGAGATTCGGCCTCTGGGAAAGTCCTTTGACTATGACTATCTTGAAAACAATAAATTGCTTGTCAGTGCCTGGGAGCTTCCCAAAAATGTAAGGGTCGGGCAGTGGCAATTACACCCAGTGGTGTCCCTGTAAGGCCAAATATGTCGCATTTTGCTTATTTCAAGTAGAGTCAACTTTAAAACTTACACAGTTCAAGATAGCTGCATACAATCGTCAAGGCGAATGTTTCCCGTGAGAACTGTCAGTTATTATGCAATATTTAACCCTATGTCTTCATAGATTTAATGACATCATTCGAGATGACTTAAGAGTGTTGAAAGCCTATTCGCTGTGACATAACTTATTTTCACTTGGTTGTGCATGATCAGCCCAATGAATCCAGTTGTGATGAAACGGCAACAAGTGGCATTCATTTTCCAGTGGAAGTGATCGGTGTTCACATGGATCCTGTCGTTGTGCTAGAGATACTGGATTTGACGCGGTAAATAAATAACTCTCAATATTCATTAATATTTTACCTGCAGTCACTGACACTTGCTTACCTTGATAATCGTTGTCTGTGTGACTTGTGATGAAAAGTAGAAACTGTTACATTCAGTATGCAGGATATTGGCTGTAGGCATATTTAACTTTGCAGGACATGGCAGTAGTAACTGTTCCCTTATTTTGCTGTCGTAATCACTCCATGAACAGTGTCGTTCTTTGAGCAGGGTAATAAGTGATAGTGCTAACAGACATCGAACAAACATGCTGGGCATGCGGTGACTCTCCAGAAGTGATTAACTTCTGATGGTTATCCGGTCCCGGATAGCGATTTCCCGGATAGGTATTACGAATTACTTTCCATTTCTCTTACCTTTGTGGAATAGGAGATTTTAGGAGATTTATTAGCATTTCTCATACAGTCACTGGCCAATTTTTGCCGCGCGATGCTATGCATAAGCGCGGCCTATGCCGTCATGTGTGTGTGTGTCTGTTGTAAAATGAAGTAATTCCCCAATTTTGGGTTAACGGGATCAATAAGAAATGAGAAGTAAATCTAAAGCTTTAATCTGCAATGGTGAAAATATACGAGTAGACAGTGAGATGCCTCAGCACATCTGCTCTAGGCCGCATGCTGCCAATTGGCAAATACAGATCAAACAAGCACTCATATAGCACCAACACTAAGGCCTAGGCTAGCTCGCCGCAGCGAGGCTATCATAGCAGCTGGGCCGTGTAGCCACGCTACATGTCTGTGTGTGTGTGTCTGACACGTTCATGGATTGTGTCAAAACGAATAAACATAGCATCAAAATTTTTTCACCATCAGGTAGCCCCATCGTTCTAGTTTTTCCTTGCCAAACGGCATAGCAATATTCCGACGGAACCCCCCGCCCCTAACAGGGGCGTCGAATGCAGGTGTGGTAGACAGAAATCGAGATTCTGAGCCTACATCTGGCCTGACTACCTGTGTTAACGCTGCAACAGGCAGGTGTTGTAAACGCGGTCGTCGGTCGCCAGTGGACGATGGCCACCATCTCGCAAGTTATGACACATCGCTGGTAGTAAGCGACGGTGTTGATTGCGGGAGAAGACGACGAAATGTTTACGACAAGAAGCCTCAACCTTACGCCAAAGACAACATAACAGCGCATTTAACTGCATGCAGTGACAAGAAGAGAACGAATCCAATACATTTTGGGAACAATCCGGCAGACATCCTGATCTCGATCGAGATAAATCTGGAAATCCAGATCCGAATACCGGATCACATTTTGGTCTTTTGTGCTCTCTGACTACCATTGTTTACATTACACATTGTACGCATTCAGTTATATTGTGTTACTCATCTGTTGTAACGGTTTGGCTTAATGGTAATGTATTGGTCTATTGGACTGATCTAGGTCAACGTAGTTGCCCTGCATTTGTAAACCGTGTTGACATGTAACCAGGTCAACTTGGCTTTTCTGCTATCGTATTCTAAATAATTCGGCACATCGTATGCTTTGCTGGTGATAGCTGAGCTTGTTGTAAAACAGTGTTTTATTTGCAGTGTGAAGCAGAAGTACAACGTCCATGTTAACACAGGTAATGATTCATCTGTCTATGGTAATACTAATGTACACTGTCTGAAAAAGTATACCCATTGCTGTTTGATAATAACTTTGGCAAATGTGGACCGATTTGTACAAGAATTTAGCTATCACAAACAGATCACGCGTCAGCTGTCCACACGATACATCCAGGGCATTTATAGGCATAGTTAGCCCGTGACCGTGCTAATAAATCATCTGTGTGTGTGTGTGTGACCTTGAAATCTAGATCTAGGTTAAGGCCTAAGGGTCACTCAAGGTCACTGTAAATGGAACCATTGGATACATCTTACACGACTTAGTAGTAGTCGAGTTATTTGACGTTGAGTATGACTATGATCGTGACCTTGTAGTGTGGGTTAGAGGGCAAAATCATCGAAAGTGGTACCATTTGAAAGCTTGGGTACGGTTTCCTATTCGCCTTCCATAGTAACTATGGCCGTATCTTTAGCCATTTCTGAGATATTCAGCGTCAAATAATGGCCTGACCTTGAAGTGTGGGTTTGCAGTCGGACCCCTAGCTTTAAACGGTATAACTTAGTCAATATACAGTGTATTTACATGAAAATTTCAGGCAATATAGCCGAGGGAATGCTGTGTTTGCAGATATAAAATAATTCGTATTTTCGTTAAATATTCTTTGCTAGCAGCAGTTTAAAGAGACATCAGTAGAAGTGCTGCTTGATCGCTGTAGTCCAACGCCCTACCGTCACGTCACAACGAAAGTAGGTCATTTACCCGCAATAAAGTGTCCCCTGTCACCTCATCTGTTCCCACTCAAACGCGCCTTCCCGGTTACTTGCCCCCTCCCCTCCCCACCCACACTAAACTGCCGATACTAGCCGCATACTGGGTATCCGTAACTCGCAGCGGGCTTCGGAAATGGAGATCGCTGTGAGATACAGATACGTGGCTAGTATTGGCATGTGTTGGCCTTAACCGTGGGGGAAAGTAACTGGGCATTTGAGTGGGGGCAGATGACGTGACACTTAACCGTGGGTAAATGGCCTACCTTCGGCTTGGCGTAATGGTAGGGCTTTGGACTGTAGCGATCGAGCAGCACTTCAATTGATGTCTCTTTAAACTGCTGCTAGCAAACAACGTTTAATCAAAAGTCTAATTATTTTCCGATTTGCAGACTTGGCATTCCCTCGGCTATATTGCCTGAAATTTTCATATATATAAACCGCACATTGACTAAGTTATGCCGTTTAAAGCTAAGGGGTTTGGTGATTATGCCTCACCATGTATTAGTCCACCATTGTAACTATAGCTCTATCTTGTACCATTTGCGAGTTATTTGACATTGAATAATATCGTGATCTTGAAATCTGGCTTAGAGGTCACTCAAGGTCATTGAAACTGGTGCCATTCAAAATATTTGGTGCAGTTTCCTATTCGCCTTCTATAGTAACTATGGCACTGTCTTGTATCGTTTGCGAGGTATAGCGACTTATTGGTAAAAAATCGTGAAATTTTTATACCCCACCTGTATTTGTTGCCCCTGCAGGGGGTGACCCCGCCGGAATTTCGTGAAGATGTTTGATGCTGATAAATCCTGAAGGTTAATGCTGGCTATACTTTGCATCACTGTCTCAAGAGTGCTGACATTGAGTGACCAACATTTTGAAATTTGTCAGACGACGTCTGGAATCAACAGTTGAACGTTGTTATATCATGGTGATTTTTTTCGATAAAATTAGAATGATTGGCTACCATATGGTAAAAAAACTATCACGATATGTTAAGCCATTTTCATCTAATACCTCCACTTCACGGACAGACGGACAGACAGAATTGACATATCAATATCGCGCGTCAGTGTGCTGATGCGCGATAAAAATTCTTTCGTCAGTTTATTCATTGGAAAATTTTCTATTTATACACCACAAAGATTTCCAACACACCTGCAATATTTTGCTATACTACCTTGTAAAATTTGAAAATTAAAAATGTTGCTGATTTTGACAACAAACTGCTGACCTGTTCCTGAGGACACGTTGAGCACTTAACAGTAGTTAGACACACTGTCTCAAGAGTGCTGACATTGAGTGAGCAACATTTTGAAATTTGTCAGATGACGTCTGGAATCAACAGTTGAACGTTGTTGCATCATGGTGATTTTTTTCACCATGATTATCTTCGCACCATCTTCGTTCTTTCTAGGCTATACTTTGCATCTTGTACACAATATTTAAGTAAAATTATTAATAGGACACAATGCGTATAAATTTCTAACGCACCATACATGTCAAATGTCAATTCGCAAGCGAATCTGGAATGCTGCAATGGCGCCTAAACAGTTACGAGTAGCAAGATTTAAACAGTTCAGTTTTAAGCCGGTTCTTAATCTTTAAATGTCAAAAATGTATCAGCTGAACGGGTGTGGACACCAAGAGAGTTCCAGACTTTAGGAGCGGCTGCACAAAACGCTCTGACTGCAATTTATAATAGTGGCTGGTTGTTGCTGAAGGAGAAGAGCTGAAGTTGAGCGTAGAGTTCTAGACGGATGGTAATCTTGAATTTCACACTGTAGGTACGCCGGCAGTCCAGACCACCGTGCTTTATACGTGACAGTTGCCAGTCTAAAAAACGATCTGTTCTGTTTTTGGTAGCCAACAATCCATGGTGCCTGTAGTACAGCACGCGCAAGTTGATTCTGTACGCGCTGAAGTCTGTCCAGTTTGTCTTCTGAGGTGCCTGTGCTATTTATAAACTTATTTCATTGCACATTTAACTGCAAAGATGCTAATCTGTTGTCTTTTTGGACAGAGTGCAATGTATAGGCGTCATTTGAGAGTCTATTAATGCGATATATTTGTGGTAGGTCAAATAAGATCTCACATTAAATTTTAGTTAAACATATTAATTGTTACGTTCAACATGAAAATTTGGTAACATTTTTCGCGTTTCGAATTTTACAAGGTAGTCTAGCGACATACTGCACGTGATGCTGCAGTTAAGCAAGGTAATAAAATACTTGGAATGATTAAACGTAATTTTACAGATAGGTCAGAAGAAACTATATTGTCATTATATAAAAGTTTGGTTAGACCACACTTAGAGTTTTGCACTCCGGTATGGAGCCCTCACTTGGTTAAAGGTAGTAAGTTAATCGAGGATGTGCAACGTCGAGCTACAAAGTTAGGGCAAGGCATCGAGCACTGGAAGTACGAAAACAGACTTGCTTATTTACGGTTACCTCGATTGGATATGAGAAGAGTTAGATGTGATTTGATTGATACTTTTAGGATTATGAATAGTATATATGATGTACATCGTGAATTATTCTTTTATTTAGATGAAGATGGGAGAAGAGAACATAAAAAGAAGTTGTTCATAAAAGATTTAGATTAGATGTAAGGAAATAACGTCTTTAGTAACAGAGTTGTTGATAGATGGAATCAGCTCCCAGAACAATGTATTAAATGTAGTACTGTTAATACTTTTAAAAAGCACATTTCGATTGAGTTGGAACCAGAGAGTTACAGTATGTTATGAAGATACTGGACGTTACTCACCGGGTAACTCACCGCTGGCAATGTCTTTGTTGCATCTTCTATGTAACCAAAAACTTCATCGTAGACTCGTGCAGCCAATAGGACTTGTAGACAGACTATCCGTCTTTAAAAAAGTCCATCTGACGATTTCTTCTTTTCTCAAGGCGGTTTTTGAAGCAGTTGACAGTTGACAGATGATACACTGATGTCTTCCTCCGTTAAGCTGTTCCATCGATTTATTACCCGCTGAGAAAAGAACTGTAGTCGAGTATTACAGTGGCAATGATTATATGGCAAAAGCCTGTGTCAACTTATGCCATCAGTGCATGTGAGGCACTGGTGGCTTCGGTGAATTCGGTGAGGTGGAAATCTTTGTAAGGTGTACATAGAGAATTTTACTGCAAATCATCTGGTGAAATACTTTTGAAAATTGGTCCACAGTTGCCAAAGATATTATCAAACATCAAGGGGTATATTTTTGAGACACAGTGTATTGTCACATTTAATATCCGGGTAGATATTATGGTGTTTCAATACAGTTACGTGCAGTAATTTTCAGTGATATACTGTACGGAACTGGAAGCATTATTATTTTTCTGCCCATTGTGTATTGATATTGATAGTGTATTGAGAACTGTGCTATTTAAAGTTATATCATTGCACATTTACTGCATAGACACTAATCTTAGTGCCTTTTGTTTGTAGTCCTTTTGGACAGGGTGCAATGTATAGGCGTCATTTGAGATTCTGTGGCACTCCAACTGCTTGTATTTAGCAATTAAAGAAGTTAATCTCTTGACAGCTCTACTAGTGAATGTAGATTATTAATGCTTAAACTAGTTCTTTACATTAGCTGGAAGCTTGATCGAATCTTGATGGATTAAAGTCCGTTTTACAAGTTTTATAGTCTGTGATGGTGTTATTGCTGTTATGTTGGGCAGATCTGTTAGACTTTCAGTCGACTGAAGATGAGAACACAAAGGAAGATCTTACATGGAATTTTTCTCGCAAGACTGGACGACCACTACAGACATATCATAGCACAGAACAGTCCGTGTTCTCAGCTGAATATCTAACAGTTGATAGTGATGATCAACCTGATACTGCTGAGGATTGTAAACCGTTAGATGTGCCTGATGATGCTCAGGCACATGTTGAAACTGGTGATCTCACTACCTGTAAAGTGCACAGTAAAAACTTAACAAAGTGCGCTGTGCTAAAACCTTACATGCGTCCTTTCAGCTGCAAAGTTTGTAACAACAAGTTTACAAAATCATCAAGCTTAAAACGTCACATGCTTATTCACAGTGGTGAACGTCCTTTCTGTTGTGAAGTATGTAACAAGAAGTTTGTAGATCCAACAAACTTAAAACATCACATGCTCATTCACAGCGGTGAACATCCTTTCAGTTGTGAAGTTTGTAACAAGAAGTTTACACGGTCATCTGAGTTAAAATGCCACATGCTCATTCACAGCGGTGAACATCCTTTCAGTTGTGAAGTTTGTAACAAGAAGTTTACACGGTCATCTGAGTTAAAATGCCACATGTTCATTCACAGCGGTGAACATCCTTTCAGTTGTGAAGTTTGTAACAAGAACTTTGTACATCCATCAAGCTTAAAACGTCACATGATCATTCACAGTGATGAACATCCTTTCTGTTGTGAAGTATGTAAGAAGAAGTTAGTAGATCCATCAAGCTTAAAACGTCACATGTTCATTCACAGCAGTGAATGTCCTTTCTGCTGCAAAGTTTGTAACAAGAAGTTTACACAGTCATCTCACTTAAAACGTCACATGTTCATTCACAGTGGTGAACGTCCTTTCTGCTGCAAAGTTTGTAACAAGAAGTTTGCATGGTCATTTTACTTAAAATGTCACATGCTCATTCACAGCGGTGAACGTCCTTTCTGCTGTAAAGTTTGTAACAAGAAGTTTACACGGTCATCTAAGTTAAAATGCCACATGCTCATTCACAGCGGTGAACGTCCTTTCAGTTGTGAAGTTTGTAACAAGAAGCTTGTAGATCCATCAAGCTTAAAACGTCACATGATCATTCACAGTGGTGAACATCCTTTCTGTTGTGAAGTATGTAAGAAGAAGTTTGTAGATCCAGCAAGCTTAAAACGTCACATGTTCATTCACAGTGGTGAACGTCCTTTCTGCTGCAAAGTTTGTAACAAGAAGTTTAAATGGTCATCTCACTTAAAATGTCACATGCTCATTCACAGCGGTGAACGTCCTTTCTGCTGCAAAGTTTGTAACGAGAAGTTTACACAGTCATCTCACTTAAAACGTCACATGTTTAGTCACAGCGGTGAACGTCCTTTCAGTTGTGAAGTTTGTAACAAGAAGTTTGTAGATCCATCAAGCTTAAAACGTCACATGCTCATTCACAGCAGTGAATGTCCTTTCTGCTGCAAAGTTTGTAACAAGAAGTTTACACAGTCATCTCACTTAAAATGTCACATGTTCATTCACAGCGGTGAACATCCTTTCAGTTGTGAAGTTTGTAACAAGAAATTTACACGGTCATCTAAGTTAAAATGCCACATGTTCATTCACAGCGGTGAACATCCTTTCAGTTGTCAAACTTAAAACGTCACACATGCGTTCTCAAACGGACACAGGAGTATTCGTACACGTGAACGTACTTTTAGATGTGAAATTTGTAACAAAATATTCCCAATGTTACGTTCTTCAAAACATATACATTCACAAAGGCGAACGTTCTTTTAGCTATGACGTTTGTAACAGGATGTTTACACAGTCGTCAAATTTAAAACGTCATATGCTCATTCACCAAAGCTAACGTAGTTTCAGCTGTGAAGTGTACAGTGAAACATTATGTGGCGTCCAGTCACTTAAAAATTGAGCACGTAAATCACATAACACGAACAGTCCTTACTTTGTAAACTTTGTGAGCATAATTTTTTTAGACTTGACTAATTTTAAAACTGGCAACATCGCTCATGCTACTCAGCTGCCCCTGTGTACTATTTTGCGTTTTTGTGCATTAAAGTGCATTCCTGTTCAAAAAGGTCTGGTGCTCTTTGCTGTTAAGTTTGTAAGAGAAACTCTAGAAAAGTAAACACATTGGAAACTCGCATAATCCTCTAGATATAGGAAACGAAGCTGACATTGCACTGCAAGTATATACTGCGTATAAATTTGAGTGTTTGTTAACTGACATACTAATATCGGTAATGCTAGTAGCTTGGAGATATGTCGTGCAGATTTACCATGTCATATCAGTCTGTATATGTTTCCGTGTGTTTATTGTGACGTACCAGTAACATTAGCATGCTGTGTTTGATGGCAAATTCTGTCTTTCATTTATTTGTTCATTTATTTCATTCTTCTGTTTGTGACTTGCCGTCTCTGAAATGTACTTCAACTTGTGTCATATATGACATTTGTTTTATTTTCCTTGCTTTTATTTTTAGTGTTCACAACTCCCACAAAAGCTGGTGTATTATTATAATGCAGCATTATACTGTGTTTCATAAAAACAGCCCCTAGTTTTCTAGCATAACTCTTGCAAGAATTATGCCATTTGAATGAAAATTTCAGATAACATAGTTGAGGTTCTGAAAATGTGTCTTACGTTAAATATTATTTTGTGTTAGCAGCAATATAAAAAGGACGTTAAAACACAAAAAGTGTCATTGCAGCAACAGATTTACCGTTGAAGATCAGTATTTCATTAAATGCTCATAAAGAAATAAAAAATGAAGGAAACACTTACTTAGATATTTTTACTGACACATTAAAGGGTTTTACCGGATTAAACATTTAATAGAGAAAAAAATAGCAATGGCATCATTGACTCATGTCCATGTTGTCGACTGCAAATCATCCAACTGCAAAGCTGAACAAAGTTAAAGATATTGCACTAATTGTATTGACCAGTGTCATCAAGTCTTCATTTTCTGTCAAAAAAGTATCTAAGCAATCGTTTTTGCTACACTTTTACTCACAGCCATTTAAGGAGATATTTATATTGCTACTAGCAAAGAAATTTAATTAGAACACAAATTATGTTAGATATAGAATCAACATTTCATCAGGTGTGTTACCTGAAATTGTCATTTAAATTAGTTAATACTTCTTACAGTTATGCTAGAAAAGCAAAGTGGATGTTTTTTTCTGAAACACATTTGTCTGTTGGATATGTCATTAATATATTAGTATTGAATTCAAGAAAAGTGTCATTTATTTTTTCTGTAAGTCACGTAAATATTAATAACTGAACTATAGTCCGTGTGTACTGTACGTGTTTTTGAATGTTTTTGTGTTGCATCGGTATCAAATGATATCCATTCATGATCCTTAGATATAAGCTGTATGCCTGCTGTACTGTGTAGGTGATTAATTTTGTCTGTATCAGAAAGGTCATTTACGGAGTTACTAAAAATATTGCTGATATTTGAGCCGATGCAGTTTTGTGAGTCTGACAACTCCTCATCCTTGACTTCTCGTATGAATTAAACACTGGTCTATAAAACGCCCCGTTATTTTCGTACATCAAAATAGGATGGGTGACGGGTGGATATACTGAAAATATCGTATCTCGCCGATATTCGATGTATATATCTGTTGTATTGACTATTGACATATTAAATATAATTTTTTTCAGTAGGCCTATATTGTATCATATCGGTAGAAAGTGAAATGTCGGTTAAATTTCGATAACGTGACGAAATTTCGTCCATTTTTACTTTAATTTGTTGTTCAACGTGATCATACATACACTGTAAATTAGGTGTCGTTAATCGTAACTATACTTCGTACTG
>Ga0209149_1002015_pt1 | contig 11019 bp, 9 predicted proteins | sample WorMetTyACAVOLI2_FD_187423 | JGI IMG/M metagenome (GOLD analysis project Ga0209149, IMG submission 187423) | Marine gutless worms symbiont microbial communities from Max Planck institute for Marine Microbiology, Germany - Olavius algarvensis... ...
GAGGGGAGGGGAGGGGAGGGGAGGGGAGAGGAGGGGAGGGGAGGGGGGAAGGGTCTCACGAGTTGTGTTTGGGGGGGCCTCCAAATCCCTAGCGCCGGCTCTGCTTGGCAAAAGAGCATTTGAACTTACAGAGCTTTCTAAGTAGACACCCAGATACCCCAGCAAACATCGTTGTAACAAATACCCAGAAATCTTTAAATAAAATGCCAAATACCTATTCAGATGTTGGTATTTAAACACTTTTTCAAATACCTTTTTGCAGGTTTGGTAATTGGTAGTTCAAATAATGTAATACCGAATACGTTTTACGTTTCCAAACTGTTATAACATCATCTACCAGTTTTCAGTTTATTGTCTAGCGTTAACAGGCAGTGATAAACAGATGAAATCGATCAGTATTCCGACCAAGCAAGCACATATACACTCGGCTAACGTCTGCTAAAATGAGCCAGTTTATCAGGAACTGATGCTTGACTGAACTTCAGACGGTTGGGTTTGGCGCTGACTAAAAGTATTTGTAAAAGTATTTCAGTACATTATCTTATCCATTTGCACTTTTTAATTTTAGTTAAGTATAATTAAGATTTCTTAATCTTCATTGTTCTACCATTATTGGTGAATGAAGATGATCAGTACTTCGCTACACCGCTAAGCACTTAGCCTGTCAGCTCGCTTCGTGTGCAGTGGAATCTGTGAGCGATCGACTGACGGTTGAGAAAAGTATCGGCCCCGTGGCAGCCCTGTCGATGGACGGCGCTGCCTCCGGCTATAATCGCGTGAAATTATAAGACGCTGTACTTAATAGTACACACTGTAGACTGTAGAGCCAGCTACAAACGCGCTAAGTGCGTTGAGATGCTCACGACTCCCGTGGTACCTGCTGCTGGGATGCAGGACGTTTCAAGGTGGTGACGCAGTGAACTGAAAGCATCAGTGGTTGTGGACTAGTGGAGTGGCTGGACGTCTGCGCACTCCGTTTCGCTGCTGTACTAGGCCTACAGATAAATATGGATAGCGTATGTGGAGCTAGATTTGTACAGCGCACCGTCGCACTGCCTTGAGTGCACTGAATACACTTAGCGCTCAGTGGATACAATTTTCAGCAACGAATGAAAACCAGAGGCACTCTGTAGATGCTTACCCACGTCGACCCTGTGACGTTGATCTTTGACCTGCATAATGAACGGAGATGTAGGAGCCACCAAGTAGTTTGGTCGAATATCTTGAGCCGTTTCGTATGTAAAATGCGAACATTAGTGCGAACAGAGTCAACAGACATGTATATTATACATAACATGTTAATACGGTCACATTACGGTGACCGGTTTATAGTCTTGCTAATTGCAAGTCATTTTTCGAACTTGAGGTATAGAAGTGTGGCGGATTTAGGCACGCATTCAGACAGTCGCATTGCACGTTCTGCATTGACCCGCAACGTCAAAATGCCTATAAACATGGCGTTGAGCTTATTTAATTAGGACATCTCAACTCTGTAAATTCAAGTACCCTGACTTTGTAGTATTTTCTCTATTTAGAGCTGTTAACATTTTTAAGCGCCTCACTTTACGTTAGTAAAAGAGGCGCTTATTGAGATAGGCTGTGTCGTGACGTCGTTGGTCGTTGGTCGTTGGTTGTCACGCGCGTGCACTGTTGCCAAACGGTGCATCCTAGGCCTATAGTTACTATGGAACACTAATAGGAAACCCTACCCCAGGAATTCAATGGTACAACTTTCGACCCCCTGGGGTGACCCCTAACCGGGGTATAGGCCACGATGAGGTATAGAGGGTGAGGCCTCCACGGTGAGGCGCTTTTTGTCAAATTACTTTGACCTCTTGTTATGTATACAAATTGTAAAGAAGGTATGTAAAATGCGGTTGCATTATGTGCTCATAAACGTTTGGTGAATTTTTCGACTGAAGTTAAGAAGTGAATTTTGTCCCGTATTTTTCGGTCCTACATTTTCAGTCGACCGTTGGTGGAGATGCAGCCACTGCAGACGCGGCTGTGGTCTATTAAGGTGGATTTACGGCCACCATAAACCTTGGCATTCACGGCGCGTTGAGGAAGGCTGGCGACAAATTGTTGACTCGACTACGCCCTCTTCGAGTATATATACCACAGAAAACAGAAATATTTCTACCTGGTGCTGAAATCTCTTTATCAGCCGCACCAGTCCGTAGTGTCGGACTAGATGGCGACGAATGACGGGGTCACTAGACGGCGGAGTGAGAAGGGCGAGCTCACGCGCGGTCGGTCGCGGCGACTCCACGTGGATGGTCTTACGGCTAAACAAGCTCAATGCGGCAGTTCTTACTGACTGACATTGACGTTCCGCCGAGCCACATTCGCCACATGGATCCCGATGCTACTTACAGAGGAATCCGTCGATGGTCTACAGTATGTTCAGTTCATTCAGCACGTCTCCGCCGTCTGTGGGTGGTACTTCTAGCCGCTGACGGTCTTTCTCGCATGCAGCTTGTTGCCTCCTAAACAAACTGAACTGGTATGGAACGACTGGACGGTGTGAGCCGCTGGTCAAACTGCCTACTTACTGATTATAAACTTAATTTTATTCAGCTGTCTGTAACTGTAAGGACCACAGTGTAAATAATAGACTAGTGAAACGACTCACATTGGTGGCCAGGTTGCCACGGGCCTTTTATATTGGACCCCATGTCGGTTTGAATTATGGGATAGTGACGCCATTTTTTATAACTCAAAATTGGGACGTAGGTTAAAATGTTGACCAACTTGACTTGCATGCATACATTCGAAAAAACAAACGTTGGTATTCTTAATACATGTACACTTTGCAGTTACTACTGTTCTTGGTAATGTACTTAGTAATAATTTTTTATGCAAAATAAGCTGACAATAACTTTCAACAAAATGATAACATCTGGCAAATCTGATTGATCATATCCATCTTGCCTACGACCAAAATGAGCTGCATGCTGAAGCACTTCCGGTCACGCGTTTCGGCTCAAGTTGAACAACTGTGCCTATTTTTAGCTAAACTGTGGTGAGGACCTTAGTTGTTCCATAGCCTACGTGTACGATACAGTTCATAGAATAAAATACGCCAATATACAGATTGTAAAGCGCTGCTGGTCACGAGTCTGACTCATGTAAGCGGCGCTATAACAAGTGTCCAGACCTTTACCTATACCTCTACGCGTATTCAGGGTGGTTACGTATGGGCCAACTATGGTGCGGACCATTTCTTCACGATATTTCGTAATCACTCGATTCATTGCGTTGTGGTTCATAACATCTGAGATGAGTGCTGCGTTAAAGCTGTAAATTCTCCAAGTGCGTTATCAGCGATCCCGCTGCTGTCGAAATATAAACGACGTCAAAGCGTGGAAAGCTTTTGTAAGTGTATGTAGGCAGAACTTGTGCGGCGGATATGTGCAAAGCACGATCGAGGACGGCATGCATCGATCGATTTGGCGTTGCCGGTATGGACGTAAAACTGTACGGTACCGGTAAGGTGTGCGATGAGAGATGAATGAACAAAGGCGAACGTTAATGAAGTTTTCGTGTAAGTTCGCAGACATCTAAGGCTCTAAGCAACGAAGCTGATCGGCAGCTGCAGCTGCTGCTTGTGCTGCTTGAAACCAGACGTTCACGAAACGCATAATAGCCTATGCACGCTGTTTATGTTCGTCACATCTTCACTCTTCAATAACAAAGTCGAAAATCGACAACGGACAAAGTTGTCGACTTTCGACATTGTCGCCGATTTGTCGCCGTCGACATTGTCGCCAGAGATGAACATGTTCAACTCGGTCGAGTTGAGCATGCTCATCTCTGTGGGTGATTTTTGTGTGTGATCAGAGTGGGTGATTTTTGTCGCCCGAATGTCGCCAGTCTGTACCGGCCCTTATAATTCGTGAAATTTTTAATATATCGGGTGGCGCATAAAAAGTCATGAACGCATTTTATTGTATACAGCTCTGCCATTGGATTAAATAAAAAGAAAGACACGCGTTTAATGTATGGAGACATTCGTCAATGAGTCGAGAAATTTTCACTTCGGAAACTTCTGTACCGACCATGATATAAGCTAAATGGTGTTACACGCCAGAACGAAGACATAACACCAAGCGACGATAGTCGTTGAGTTTACACGAGGTTAACTTGACTGCTATCATGCATGACTCGTGTGGACTGATTAACCCTTTATGGGCACGTTAAAACCGCAGAGCAACGGACCATTATACTGAGCAATACGGTGACTGGTGCACTGGCCGTTAATGGGTGGACCTGTTACATTTGGTGCAGCGAGGAGGGGCGTGGGCGGGCTGCGGCTCCGCCCAGTCCCCTCATCGCTGTACCAAACGCAACAGCCCTGAGCCCACCCATCAACGGCCACTGTACCAACTTGGTATTATTCGATGTGGTACCTTAATTACCTATGCACTCTAAAGGGTTAACGAATGAAGTGAATGCCATCAACTGTAGTTTATCGTCTCGTATATAGCTCTGGCGGAATTCCTCGTTCGATTCTAACTCCCCGTAGATATCTCTCCGCGCGAGTCCTACTACAGTGTACGTTTGTGACTAATGCGAACTGTCTCTGCGCCAATTCAATCAGGCCGGCCTCTACGTTAATACGCTGCTCGGCGATGACCGGCCACCGACCTCGACGCTGATACATAGTGGCGCCCGCATGCATGTTGGCGAGAGTGACGGACTTTCAGAAAATAAAATATTCGTTTTGACTGGATTTCATTTACTACCGCGCGACGTGGCAATATGTCCGTCTGTCCGTCCGTCCGTCCGTCACACGCCGGTATTCTGTCGAAACGGCTAAACAGATCATCAGAGTGTTTTTCACCGTCGGTAGCCAGATCGTTCTCGTTTTTCCGTATCAAACGGTATGATAATATTCCGACGGAAAGCCCCCTAACTGGGGCGTCGAATGCAAGGGGTATGAAAAATCGCGATTTCGACCAATATATCGCTTTATCTCCAAAACGATAAAAACAGAGCCATAGTTAGTTACTACGGAAAGCGAATAGGAAACCGTACTCAAGCTTTCGAATGGTGCCATTTCCAATGACCTTGAGTGATCTCGAATTATTTAGCGAAATATTAAATGACACGAAGCGTCGCGCGGTCTCTCTGCTTCTTGTTTCTTCAATTACAGTGCAGACTACTAAGAGTGGTATGATTGGTACACTGGCCGAACAGAAGTTTGTACATGAACGAGGAAAAGGAGACTTATTGGAAAACAAGTTGCATAGCCTATATTAAAACTAGAAGGGCACTCGGTAGAGCGCATGTACCTCCGACAAAGGTGTTCCGACGGCTCGGTGAATAAAACCATTTTAAAACCACGCCTGGCTGCAGCGGCGGGCCGCCAATACGTATACGTGGGATTTTCCCGATATAAAATGACGTGTACCAGCGCTTATACGTTTTTATTATTTTTTCTTCTTCTGTACTGTTAGACACGACGTTTTCGCGCTTGTGTTTTTTGTGACTGTTACGTGTCCTTGCAGTTCTACGACTAAATGCCACGTTAATCTCTTCGTTTGTAATAATAATAATAATAATAATACGATATCGGAGAAAGCAATCCGGTTCCGGCATCGGGACTATAATCCGGATCGGCCTTAAAAGTCAATCAGTTCGTCCATGTCCCGACGTCTGTCGACACGCAACATTTTATCCAAATCCATGCACGCTTTTTTGTGTAATCTTGCTAACAGACAGACAGACAAACAAACACGGACAAAACATTTACCCCCTCCTTTGCCAGAGGTAAATAATTTAGCAATGGCGTGAAATATAGACACAGAGTGGTCGAACGCCGGACAGACTAAAGCCTGGCTGATTCACTGGCAGCGACAGGGTAGCGAGGTGCTAACCGTGGTATATGTGTTCAGCGTCCGTTTCGTTTGTGGGTGTTGGATGTAGAGTTTGAGTTGTCATGAAATTTTTATGGGAGAAAAAAGCTCAGACGAGTTCGCCGATGGCTGCAGTCCGACGCACTGGGGCGCGTGGGTGGTGATTTAACGTTTCTGACGTTCTGCATGGTTCCTGTAAGCACATGACGCTGTCTCTCCGGATGTTGTCGGCCAGCCTCCAGCCCATGACAATCGGAAAATGACGTATAGTACCCTGGCTGGACGTAGCTGGGCCTTCTGTTCATCCCAACATGAATGTATGAAAGTTTATTGCACATGGACTGTATGCAGCATTAATGCATGACGGACACACAATGAACGCTCGGTGTATAGAACTTTGCATTTAAAAATCCTGTACAAGGTCCAAGAGTTTGAAAGCAAACCGATGAGATTGTCGAGCTAGCATCTGCTGGTGCAGACTATTGAGAAGAATCAGCTGTAATTGAAATTTTATGCGCTTTCTATTAGTGTTTTCCAGTTGCATTTGGTTGGGCTGATTTGCATCTGTTAAGGCCAGATTTTATCGAAACTGGTGCATGATCTGGCAATACTTCAGTGGTTAAAAACGCTCGTGTATCGAAATCTAGAGCATGTGATAACGTTTATTACGTTTTTATTACGTTTATAGTTTTAAAATATAAAATACATTTGAAAGTGAAAATTAATAAAACAATTTGGGAAAATCGATAAAATAATTTTGATAGCATTGCATTTAATTAATTCATATCATAGAAGCTTTAAACAAAAATCGGCATAAACGCGTTTGTAAGTCTGTACTGCATAGCTTTTTGCCGCGCAATGCTATGCATAAGCGCGGCCTGTGCCGTCGCACGGTGTCCGTACGTCCGTCTGTCGCTATCTGTTCAAATTGTATCATTTTAAATGACCTTGAGTGATCTTGAGTGACTTAGCGAAATATTCAGTGACACGAAGCATCGCGCGGTTTCTCTGCGACAGCTGAACGTCTTGTTTTACTGCCAGTGAGTTGCATGGATGTACTGTGTGCGAGTTCAATGCTGAATGGCATCCAGTAGAGTCGACAGTATTCACTTCCCGTCTAGAACACGTAAGGTATGCAGGTCAGTTGCGGCGCCGAGGCGTTGGAAGCGGTGCTCGTTTATTTCGCTCGTTAACCCGTCTTGTCCGTCCACGTCCACTTCACCGGTGGCTGTCATGTCGGACCAGTTACTGCTGCTTTGATTCGTTCCGTGCCTGTCAGATGCTCTACGGCTACCAATCGTCAGCTGCTGCAGCCGCTCTGTAGCTCGTCTACACTGTAGGCATCGGCACAAAATGACCGTTATAAGGCAGTGCAACTATGTATGTTGCAACGGTAGGTACATTGAAGTTTGAACGTTGTTGGCTGGATTGGCACAGTGAGGAGGATTCGGCACTCTCCGTCGGTCCACCTTGACCCCTCTTTGTTGTATACGCCTGTACCTAATGTGACAAGATTCGCCCCGATCCTCCGGCGATGGGTCGACACGATAGGCCCAGTGGGACACAGAGCGATGTTTGCTGTCGCTCAAGATCATCCCAGAGGTCATCATCATCAATTATTCTCACACATCTTAAAAGAAGAAACATAAAATGGTGTTTGAAGAGTCGATGTAGGACTTCCTATTGGTCGTCAATAGAGTCCATAGCTCTAAATTGCTTAGTTTTGGTGACAGACATACGAACAGACAAACAGAAGAACATCGCCATCGCGTAAATCCTCCGCTTTTGCGGCGGGGGCTATACAACGGTCCACTGTTACCGTATTATGCAAGATATGGTATATCGGAAACAGTTAAGCCGCTATTGTCGGCGGCATCAAAGGGTATATGCTAGCGCCGTCGTCCCCAGTGTGAAAGGTCTGGTCTGTGTTGAGTTTGCTTATTATGCCCCCGACCGTAGGGAAGGGGCAGTGAGCGTTGTTTTTGTCCGTCCGTCTGTCTGTCCGTCCGTCGCGTACATGCCGAATAATTCGAGAACCCAAAGGCATAGCGTGTCCACGTTTGGAAGGAAAGTTCCCCACCTTAGGTGCGACTGGCAAACCAGTTTCAAGGTCAAACGGTCAAAGGTCAGGGTTAGAGGCGGGCGGGGGCATACCGTTTCGGCCGAACCCGGCGGCCACACTGCTTATTGTGGACGTGAGAAGTTACGACGTGTCGACGCCATGTTGCTGCATGCTACTGTTGGTTCTGTCCGCCCATGGGGCTATGATTCTATGTCGTCTGGCCGCTGTGGCCTGGCACCTGTGCTCGTATCGCTCTGTGTGTACGGCGTAACGTCGACCGGCAGCAGTGACGGCGTATCGACGCTTCACGCTTCACCGTTGGTCGGTGGCACATGTTCTCGTGCGGTCGCGTGGAAACCATCAGTAAATAGAAATTGACGTTTAATAACTCGGCAAAAGTCATAATAAATCTTCAGTTGAACCATGACGAATTATATCTGACAGTGACGAATAGCGTAGACGACGCTGACGTCGTTTTGCAGCTGTCAACAGTGAGACGTTCAGACTGTCGCTTAACCCTTTAATCGCCACATTAAAACTGCAGACCAACGGACCATCATATAGCAATACAGTGATTGGTACACTGGCCGTTGATGGGTGGGCTGTTACATTTAGTACAGCGAGGAGGGGACTGGGCGGGCGTACCAACTTCGTATTATTCGACGTGGCACTATACTTGCCTTTGGAGTCTAAAGGGTTAAATCTGCAATTTTAATTCCGTTTTGTAAACTTGGATTTCATTAGTTAGTAGTATCCGCTAGATTGTTATTATATGGTCTGTATGTGTATTGTATGTGTATTAATAATAAAAGTCCTGCAATACCTCAACAACTGTACAAAACCGCGTCGCGCAGTTTGTCAGCGATAGCTGAGCTTCTTGTTTTAAAACACACTGTACATGTATCCGTGGGCAAAGTCCTGCTATATACTAACAGTATTCACAGTTTTGGCAACGAACTTCAGCTGCTGTGACACTCAGCCATCGGGGACGTACATCTTATACGTACGGTACCCATCCGTTTGATGTGTGGCTTATAATAGTCACTGGCTACTTACTATAAACGGCTTCAACAGTTGTCTCGGTGCTCTGCTGATGAAGTATCGCTGCGACGTACGGATTTATCCATGATATCTTTGCGGCGCACAACTCTCGACGAGGGAGAGCAGCGGTAGTGGCTGCTGAAGGCCACCCTCGAGGCCCAGATATTATACAGCCTTCGGAGACTTTCGGACCACCAACGTCGCCGTCAGCGTGCCAGACGGAAAACGGAAACAGATGGTAATTGTTTGATAAGACTATCGGTTTTCGTACAGTCGCCGCTGACACGACGCAGCCTGTCAGCCTTGGCGGAAATGGATATACGAAATATGTAGCGCGATACGTGCCAACGGAAGGAAAGGAGATGGAAAGGGTAAGTTACCCTGGGGCGCCGCGGCCACTCGCTGCCGCCAGGTGCGTGCTGATAAATCCGGGTCAAATGTTGCAGCTGACGAGCCTTTGAGAGGTTGACGTGCTGGACGCCGCCATCGCTTTTCTTACAGAGTTAATCCTTCAACGGGCACATGTAATTATAGTGCCACATCGAATAATACGAAGTTGGTACACTGGCTGTTGATTGGTGGGCTGTTAGATTTGGTACAGCGAGGAGGGGATTGGGCAGGGCCGCAGCCCGCCCAGGACCCTGCTCGATGTACCAAATGCAACAGCCCACCAATCAACAGCCAGTGTACCAATCACTGTATTGCTTTAGAATGGTCCGTTGCTGTGCGGTTTTAATGTAGCGATTAAAGGGTTAAATCTGTAGCGATGTTCTTGACGCTTGTGTGGCGAGGCGTGCATGGCGCGGCGTCTGCAATTAGTGTAACACGAGACTAAGCGACGAAGCATGGCTGCATTCGGACGATGTGAGAACGGCAGGCAGAACTCTTTCCATCAATCAGCTGCGCATCTCGGCGTTAACTTGACGATTTTAAGCCAGTCGACGTCATCCGAGCTACGTACAGGGCCAATCAGCTGACGACGTGACGGTATGGGACTATTTCTGGCGCTTTGATTGTGACGAAATGGCGACCAGCGAGGGGAAGGTGAGGTTGGCGGCAGCCGGAATGCAGTGCGCCACGTAACTATTAATAAAACGTCAGAAACCAGGAGACGATACGTTTTTCCCTTGAAAAAAACTATCCCCTTGAGATTTTAGCCTTGGCGGTTTGCGCTCTCTGAGTGCTCTGTAATCCTATATCCATAGTTTGAGATACCGTAGAAACCAGTTACAGTATCAATTTATGTCCACGCGACCTAATGACAAAGTCATGACGGCAGCGCTCACGCGTAGCTACGAGAAAACAGTACAGTTTTCAGTCGGTCACAGAACTGCTGCAGTGCAGTGTCAATGAAGCAGACTTCAGTTGCGGCGCCAGACTATTCCAGCACGTCGGGCCAGACACGGCGAAGCTACGTGGACCGTAGCTGGCAGTCCTGGTACATGGGATCAGAAGATCACGAGCCGCTGATCGCAGCTGACGACTACGTGTGTCGGCCGACAGCTGGACGCACGTCGATGCCAGGGATGGTGGTGCCTCATGCTGTTCTGACCGCTCGTGCTTTAACTGACTCTGACTCTCCAGAAACCGACGTAGACGGACGAACGTGAGAGAGCAAACAGCGCCACCTAGTGCAGTCTTTAATCGCCTTTGTCCCAGGGTGTGGACAGTGAACAGTAAAGATCGAAAAGAACGACACTGGATATCTCTAAGTCATGATGTCGGTTCGTGGTGCAGATCGTGTTCGGTGGAGAACACGCCATTAGCGATGCAGTGAAGCCCGGCACCGCGCCATTGTGATAAAAGCCCGGTAATGTTTCTATGATAAAGGCGCCGGAGCAGTGGACATCGTGGCACAGTTGAACGTGGTACCTGTCGCTGATAACTCTCACCGCCGACACTCGACGTCGTCTGCGCTCTGCTGACTCAGTACCGTCCACTAGACGTTCAACACTCGGTGACCGTGCCTTCCAAGTGGCTTCGGCACGTGCGTGGAACAGCCTGCCGTCGTCTGTCAGGAATGCACCGTCGCTGACGACGTTCCGTCGCGAGCTG
>Ga0209149_1002016_pt1 | contig 11016 bp, 9 predicted proteins | sample WorMetTyACAVOLI2_FD_187423 | JGI IMG/M metagenome (GOLD analysis project Ga0209149, IMG submission 187423) | Marine gutless worms symbiont microbial communities from Max Planck institute for Marine Microbiology, Germany - Olavius algarvensis... ...
GCTGTGTCGTGACGTCGTTGGTCGTTGGTTGGTTGGTTGTCACGCGCGTGCACTGTGGCCAAACGGTGCATCCTAGGCCTATAGTTACTATGGAACACTAATAGGAAACCCTACCCCAGGAATTCACTGGTACAAATTTCGACCCCCTGGGGTGACCCCTAACCGGGGAATGGGCCCCCCGTGAGGCGCTTTTTGTCAAATTACTTTGACCTCTTGTTTACATAGCGATTCTAATTAACTTGCACGATCACCTAGAACCACTTAAAAAATTTTCTCAAAATTTTAATTCAAACTGCCCAAGTCCATAGGCTATTAGGCAGAGCAAAATATTGCCGAAAAGTTCAACCGTGTGTGTGGGGCGCAACAACGTCACAAACAGACGACAGACGGACGGCTCATGCCATAAATGAAATGTTAACGATGTAGTAATTAAAACTAATAATGAATTATATCCATCCATACCTACGTTTTTCTTTCTTTTTACAATAGTACGGTCAGTCAGTGGGTCTGTACCATATCGGCCACAATAAACAACCACAAAAATGTACCGTTTTTAGCGTCAACATTCAAATCCGGTTGAGACCCGCAACGTCGTATGCAATCATGTCTTATGTAAGCGGAGACGCCGGAGAGTAAAAGCACTCAACAACTGCAAAGCAAAACTGATTTGTCTGCCGCCAAACACGAAGGACACGGGTCACGTTTGTTTAGCCCAGCTGTGGGCAGAGTACGACGCGGGTATCGCTCTGCGACGTCGTTTCTCTGCGCCTGTTCGTGACTCCACGAGCAGCAGTATGCCTAACTTCCAGTCATACAGCTTGACTGAAACGCCGTTGATGATTTGCGCATTTTTTCGCTGTCTTTATGATTGCAAAACCGGCGTTTTTGATGGTGTGATATTTTTCGTTAACTTTATGTTTTAGGGTAACAAAGTCGCCGGTGTTGCAAGATTACTGCCGTTTTCCTTTTATTTTTTAATACACTTATTTAGCTATACACACATTCTAGGATTGTTTGCTAATATACGATTGTTCGGCCTTGGCGGAGGTCTCTGCGACATTTCATTGGTTTACAGTGCATTTCTTATTTATAAGGCCTCTAGGCTCTAGGAGTGGCGTATACGGTAATGGCAGCTAAACGTTGGGTTCACGACTGACAGACAACAACAATATGTATTTGTCATAATAACATAAATATGAGAACAGAATGTAAATGTTGGCAGGCTGCCAGAAAGGCATTAACCTATCGAGCTGGTGACCCATGATAATGTCTATAATATATAACTTAATAATAATAAAAATAATAATATCGAAGACAATGTTTATGGTGCTGTCATCATGGCAGAGCCATTGCGAGACCCGGTTCATTTGATGAATGTATAATGGCGCCAAGCGGCCGCCGACCCAAGACCAAGCCAGACGACTTAGGCTGTGAGTCCGCCAGTACAGGCTGCCAAAAACTACACCCACTATCGCCATTTATTATTATTACTCAGCCCCAAAGCTGATACTCATTTTACCGTCCCACAGAAGGTAGAAGGCTGAGTCGACCTAGCTGGCTGGTTACATACCGAGATGGTTTACCCGTCCACAGACAGTTACCCATACTGGTACTAACCGGGTCTGACGTAGCGCAACAACGTTGATCGAGGCCAACGCGTTACCACTAAGCCAAACCGCCAACCAATGTTATTTCATTTAAGGCCTCTAACTTAAGCATGAATATAACAAAGAAAACCAATAAAGATTGAGAAAAAATAAAATAAAAAATACACGACTAGTAGTTAGTTACAAACAATACAATCTGGACCACTGAACATACTCAATGTGGATGCTGTTGCTGACATCACTAAACTATTACAGTTATTGTTAGGCCAGAATACATAAAATAATCTAAAAAGTTATTGTGAGCTCAGATAATTTTTAATTTTACGTTTAAAAACAGGAAATAGATGAAGGCAATTTTAATTTAGCAGGTAATCTATTCCATAACATACAGCCACGGAAATGAAATAAACTAACGAGTAAGTCACGCCGGATGACAACTGACAAGGGCAGAAAGATAAAGACTACACGACACAGTTTAGCGTAATAAACTCATCATATAATGTGGCCGATATGGACTGGAATGGATTAACTGACGCAACAAGGCAGTTGCTACTTGGAGCAGTATCAGAAACTACAGCAAAACTAATTCTGCACAGGACTATACGTTTCACGTTTCGCCGACTCAGTTGGACATCAGCTGCAATAAACTCAATTAGTACAGCTCCTCGTATGCAGTTTACTTGCATGTATGCGTGCCATCAGTCTGAATCGCGGACAAAAGCCCAACGGACATAGGACCACGTGGGACATAAGGCCAATTTGCGTATTTAGCTTCGCCAGCGGAGGTTGTGTGATCGATGCTGTTTGTCCGCCATTTATTCATGCTGTCTGTGTGCTCCCTTCGCATGCCAGCGTTGAGGCTCGCCTCACAGTCTGACCCAATGCATAACCCCCAAAAAGAAACTAGTGTAATGTTGCGCGACACCATCAGGTTAACCTGATGGTGTATGTGTAGTGTGTAGTTGTTGCGCGACCTTCTCCTTATAGAGAGGTGTGTAGGGCTAACGGAGGGATCGGGAGTGGAGAGACTTTGTGCCATGATATTTACCCTGCTCGGCCTTCAACCACTGTTTCTTTGGCGGCTAATACCTTCTGCATGATGGACGCCCATAGCTCATGTGCACCTCGCACCGCGCCCCCCAGGTCCAATTTAGCGGTGCGTGTGAACAGAGCCTTGGTGACCGGCCAGAGCATACAACAGGAGGCAATCTGTTATCAGTGGTTCAAGCAGCGACTAATACTGAGCGTCTCTGAACCCAGTATTAGCCAACGGTCACAGATTAAAGATGACACCGTCGAACCCTCTGTGCCTGCCCGAGAATTTAATCTCAAAGCATACGCCGCTATAACCTGACACACAAGTGATCTGGCCAGCCTGAGTTTCGAACCCAGACTCGCTGATCACCGCTACCAATAACGCCACCGGGGCAGGCCCTGTCTCTGTGCAGGCTTACTGCAGCAGCAATCATCCGATTCCGTTGAAACTTGGTGTTACGATTAGGCCTGCCACTATGAAGAACAGGTTAACTTTTGGTGGTGATCTGGTCCCGGATACGGATTCCGTGTCACTTTTCCGTCTCCATCACCATTGCGGAATGCAGGATTTTAGGAGATTTATTAGCATTTCTCACACAGTCACTGACCGATTTTCGCGACACTCAGCGAAATGAGTGACGCCGACAAGACAATGAATCCACAACATTTTGGGAGCGATGCGGCAGACACCCGGATCCGAACCCGGAGTATCGAAAAGTAACAACTTTTGGATCGACCTGTGGCTATATCTCGAATACGGTTTGAAATAAAGTTGCTATATATCATTAGTAAGAAATCACACCAAACCTTTCAATTAGAAACACTGATGATGACCTTGGATGGCCCTAAACGATCAGTTCAGAGAATATATTGAATTTTCGAGGTGTGATGTTTCAGAAACGGTATAAGTTTTCCGTAGCACTATTAAATACTACAGCACAGTGACCAATCAACATGAACATGTAAGCTGACTTTGGAGTTATACAATGAATTATCGTAATGCTCGGCTATCTCAGCAATAGCTGAGTTTCTTGTTAATATTATTTTTCGTGATTTCATTAATTCGGTTCATATTTATTTAGTGATTTTATTGCGTATGCATATATCGACCAATGTTCTATACGCAGCGTATGTATAAGAAAGTTCTGACTTATAACATGCAACACTATTACAAATATCCCCTACAGTCACAGCAACGGCACTTAACGGAATCTTTCACTGCTGTCAGCTGTTTTATGCCTGATGTTTGAGAAGATCATGTTATAAAATAGTTGATTAAAATATTTCGTCTTTTTACAATCCGATTCCTACCCCACTCCTCCTATACGCAATTGCCCATGTTGTTACCGTAATTACCATTCTTGTCACTATCGCTATTGTTCTTGTTATGACTGTCCGAGTTATCACTCACAGCCAGTATAGGCAAATAGCACTGAGCCAAAACGAATACCGGTACATTACGGTGGGTTATCATCAATAATTTGTACGTCAAATATTTAACAAGATTGAATGCATACTAAAATGTTCATTGTTATTTATGACTGACTACTATTTTTTCCTCTCGTGCAACTACTGTAACAGTTCCGACTATCTCACGCAGACAGTCTGACGGGCAAGTTGATCGACCGCTGCACCGTGCACACGCTCAGTTAATCACAATTTCGTTGTGATCTCTGATCTGACAAGACCACCATCAACTACCGTAATAATATAAGTCTGCCCAATTTGAACTGCTACAGGCAGCATCAATGCTTGGCATGACGATGCTGTACAGTCCACACTTCAGGAACAACTACAGTCTACAAGTAGCTCTGCTGTCACAAAGAGGCCGCGCGTAGGTTCGTGTCTGTCAGTTAGCTTAAACAGTACAAAACGTCGAGTAGAGTCTTTTATTGTTAGTTACGCAGTCTACAGATTTATCACTACATACAGTTAAATGCGCTGTTCTGTTGTCTTTGGCGTAACGTTGAGGCTTCTTGTTATAAACATTTCGTCGTTGTTTCCCGCTATCAACACCGCCGCTTACTACCAGCGATAAGTGTCACAACTTGCAGGACGGTGGTCCGGCAGCGTCGTATTGATAATACCTGGCCTGTTGCGGCGTTAACAGCAGGCAGTGAAGCCAGATATAGGCTCAGAATCGCGATTTCTGCCTACCCCACCTGCATTCGACGCCCCAGTTAGGGGGGTTATCGTCGGAATATCGCCATGCCCTCTGGTATGAAAAAAACTAGAATGGTGTGGCTACCCGATGATCAAAAAATTTCGAAGATATGTTAATACGTTTTGACAGAATGTACGAACGTGACGGACACACAGACACACAGACACCGCATGACGGCATAGGCCACGCTTGCAAAGCACCGCGCGGCAAATGACGAAAAGCTGCATCGTCACCATCATCATTAATTTTTTTTAAATTGCTCGATCAGAGTAAGTATAAAGAGCGCAGGCTACTCGTAGCAACAGAACAGCATGACGAAGACTCCGAGAGCACTTAGTCCTATAGTAATCTCGTCATCACCGCCACTACCACCACCATCATCATAAGTTTATTGCATAAGTTTACTGCATAATTTAAACACACAATAGCATATAATCAGAGTTCATTTTACCGCACGATGCTATACATAGCGCGGACTGTGCCGTCGCAAGATGCCTGTTCCTGTCCAACAGGGAACCTCCTAATGGGGGCGTCGAATGCAATGGGATGTGAAAAAATCACGATTTTCGACCAATATCTCGCTTTATCTCCGAAACGATACAAGACAGAGCCACAGTTACAAGGAATTGGAATAAGAAACCGTATCCAAGCTTTCGAAAGGTACCATTTTCAATGACCTTGAGTGACTTAACGAAATATTCAATGACACAAAGCATCGCGCGGTCTCTTTGCGACAGATGAGCTTCTTGTCTACAGACAGACAGTCTTTCAGAAATAAGGTCAGTATCTTCTTGCCTGAATGAAGTGAAACAGAGACAACGCCGTTGATAGCTGACTGAGACGTACTCTGTCGAAACTTGCGGCTTATTATACAGACTGATACGGACCGATCGCCATCGACGCGTTCAACCAGCCGCCACGTATTGGCCTCGCGCAGAATTACAGAACAGCGCCTCGGAAGAGTTATAGTTAGTCTAATGGGTTGAGCGGCTAATGAGACGATGCGGATAATAACCGTTATTCGTCATGGCTTTATACCGCAGTCCCGTGCTGCCGAATGCAGCAGCAGCAGCAGCAACAACAACAACAGCGTAATGTAGCCAAGGATACAGCGCTGACGACCGATGAATAAGCCACATGCGCGGACACAGGCCTATTATACCTCCCACCTTGCTGTATACTTCCGGTAGCCTACCGTGCAGTATTTTACGACCGGATCGTAAATGTCACATCACATCCGCGAGTCGCCTGGCTGACCAGAAATACGTCACAAACTGTTTATACTACACCGCATGCCTTCCGCTTTCAACTACATGTTCACTTAATGCATTAAAACGCTATAATGGAAAGCCGTAGATACTTGAAATTTGACAAAATGTACTGACGTCACAGAATACAACGTACATCAGATAAAGTTCAATCAGAAAAAGTGAATGAAGAGTGGAACTAAATAACGGACAGCCATAAGGTCTAATTTCTAATTTCTAATATACTGATATTGACATTTTGTTCTACATAGTGTTTAGATAAAAAACACACCCTTTTGTTTTCTTGTGTAACTCTTAAGTAATGTAAACCAATCTCTGAAAGAATATTTTACACAGTAGGGGTGTATTGTATAGCTGAGTAGATGAGGAATCTACTGAAAATGAGTTGTCGTTTGGTTAATTACTCTTTACTACCAGCAATGTAAAGACGACGTCAGTAAAAGATTTATCTATTTAACTATTTAGTTATTTTGTCGGGAGTTTAAAATCGTTAACTTTCAAGCAAATGAAATATAAATTACCCTTTGCAAGAAAAATTATAAGTTCGGACAATGATATAGATATTATGAAAATATTGGAAATTAGCAGATTTATTGACGTTCAGATGTAATGACTGCAAATCGCAATTTTCAACGTGGCTTTTCACTTCCGCCTTAAGCCATGGTCACATCTGCGATACGACTAGATACGATTCGTGCGAGACTGCCACGAGGTTAGCAGGAGTATCTACACGCTATGACACGCTACCAGGAATCACAAAAGTGTTTTGCCAGTGTGGTTCTTTTTCGTAGTCTTCTCGTAGCTCGTGTCGTAGTCGTATCGTAGATTACAAGGTGTTTGCCGACGCCATCAAATGGCTTAATCACAACAGAATTGAACAAAATTGTCAAAACATAATTGAAATATTTCTTCAGCGTTTCAGCATTTTGTGTTACAAACGTTTTAATATTGACAGAATTCTTAACGTTAAAAGCTCGTCAACCGGACATAAACACAGTGAACATATTTATCGCAATTGCCGCATCTACCTAGCTACACCAGATACTGACTCTGAGAACATCACAGAAATAATTAAACTGGGTCTTGCGGGCCGCAGCAGCTGCAATTTCGCCGTATCGTAAAATGCCTTATGTCGTATTGTTAAAAAAGGATTCACATCCGGATTCGGATCAACACCGAAATTTAAGCAGTTCTAGAGGGTCTGCCTTTGCTCACGCCTGCCAATTTCTGGCAATTTCCATCAATGCGTTCGTGTTTTACCTTGCGGATACACTGACACACACACGCAGACATACAGAATAATCACAATACCTGCTCCGCCTCTCTAGAGAGGTGCGCAGGTAATGAAATTGCAGCATACATTCTAACTCAGAACGCTGACAAGCTGTTGCGAGGCAGCAGTTTCTAACAGCATTGGCACAGGAATGCCCAAAGAGCGCTGCCGCTGTTTTACGACGCTGATGATATTATAAACAGCGCCACTAGGCCTGCTCCAGCGTATATACTGTGTCCCAAAAATTAGCTCTTTGATGTTTGTTAACAACTTTGGCAAATGTGGACCGATATTCAAAATTATTTCACCAATTGATTCGTAAGAAAATTCTTTATGTATACACCACAAAGATTTTCAACTCACCTCGTGAAAGTCAAAAATCTAAAAATGTTACTGATTTTGACAGCATCCTCAACAAACTGTCGACGTGTTCCAATCCTGGGGACACATTGAGGACTTGATTAAACATTGAACTGTAGTTTGACAGACTGTCTGAAGACTGCTGACATTGACTGACTGATTAGCCCTTTTAGAGGTAAGCCGACACATATGTCGCCCTCGGGTAAAGGGTATACTGACATATATGTCATCCTAACCTATACGAGTACAGAGACACGTGTCGTTTGGGTTATTTATAAAAAAAATCACTTTTTCGGGCAAGGGTTGAAATTTAATTCACCTCTAAGAAGGTTAACATTTTGAACTTTTTCAGACGACGTCCCGAATCAACAGCTGAATGTTGTTCAGTTGAAAATTGTTGCATCATGATGATTTTTGCCGCGCGATGCTATGCATAAGCGCGGCCTACGCCGTCATGCGGTGTCTGTGTGTCTGTCACGTTCGTGGATCATGTCAAAACAAATAAAGACATCTTCGAAATTTTTTCACCGTCGGGTAGCCACACCATTCTAGTTTTTCCACGCCAAACGGCATAGCAATATTCCGACGGAAACCCCTCTAACAGAGGCGTAGAATGCAGGTGGGGTAGGCAGAAATCGCTATTCTTAGCCTATCTCGCTTTAGTGCCTGCTGTTAGCGCGGCAACATGCCAGGTGTTGTCAACAGGGTCGCCGGTCGACGGCGTCCACCGTCTTGTAAATTATGACACATCGCTGGTAGTAAGCGGCGGTGTTGATTGTGGGAGAAACACGAAATGTTTATGACAAGAAGCCTCAATGTTACGCCAAAGACAACAGAACAGCGCATTTAACTGCATGCCGTGATAAATCCGTAGCCAACGTAACTAACAATACAAGAACTTAGCTATCGCAAAGAGATCGCGCGTCAGCTGCGCACACAATATGCCGAGGGCATCTATGATAACCCCGTGACCTTGAAATCTAGGTTAACGGTCACTCAAGGTCACTGGAAACGGAACCATTGAATAGATCATACACGACTTACTATTAGTAGAGTTATTGGACGTTGAATATTATCGTGATCTTGAAATGTGAATCAGAGGTCACTCAAGGCCATTGAAATTAGTACCATTCGAAAGCTTGGGTGCTGTTTCCTATTCGTCTTCTATAGTAACTATCGCCGTATCTGTAGCCGTTTGTGAGATATTCAGTGTCAAAGAATGGCGTGACCTTGAAAACAGGGTTAGGGTTCGTTCAAGGTCATTGGCAATGGCACCATTTGATAGATCGCATACGAGTTCCCATTCGTTTCCCATAGTAACTATGGCGCTATCTTGTATCGTCTGTGAGATATAGCGACTTATTGGTCGAAAATCCGGAAATTTTATACCCCACTTGTATTTAGTGCCCCCCGTAGGGGGTGACCTTGTCGGAATTTCGTGAAGATGTTTGATGGTGATAAAACTAGAAGGATTTGTGTAAAAACTAAGACAACATGTTAAGCTCTTTTCATCCAATACCGGAACGTTACGGACAGACGGACAGACGAACGGACAAAATTGCTATATCGCGTGTCAGTATGCTGACGCGCTATAAAAAGGCTACGTTTTGTACTGTTGAAGCTAACTACTGACAGTACGAAGCATCGCGCGGCCTCTTTGCGACAGCAGAGCTACTTGTTTTCACCATAATTATTTTCGCACCATCTTAGTTCTTTCTAAGCTATACTTGGTATGTTGTACATATATTTAAGTAAAATCATAAATGCAATATTTGTGGCAGGTTACATAACATCTGACGTAAAATTTTAGTCAAATACATTGTCACATTCAACGTGAAAATTCTGTAACATTTTTGGATTTTCGAATTTCACAAGGTAGTGTAGCAACACACTGCAAGTGAGGTTGATTCGAAGTTTTTGTGTGTATACATAGAAAATTTTGTCACGAATCAGTTGGAGAAAAAAAATTTGAAAATCGGTCCATATTTCCCAAAGTTAGTATGAAACATCACATGGCTTCTTTTTTTGGACACAGTGTAGAACATGCGAATGTTTTAACGCTAATAGCGTTGGCATTGTCAGGACTCACTCGTATTGCAGGTGCTTCCTCACTTCCGCCGCTCGCTATGACATCACAAAGAAATGAGTGCAGTGATTGGCATCGGACAGCAACAAAAATCGTCGATAATAATGCGTTGCTATTATGCTCTAGCGTTAGCGACAGGCTAATACAACAGGCTTCCCGGATACACGATACAACACAAGTAGGATTGCATCGCAAATACCTACTAGCAACCTGTCACTACATGCGCTACCTTTGTCAGGCGAATAAAGATTCATACATCATCATCATCATCATCATCAAGCGCCAATTCTCTGCTTTTTGTCGCGCTCAGTTATGCTAGTCACACGCTGGTAATGCGTAACAAGAAACTCATCAGTAGATGAGATAGACGAACGTTACTCGCAAATTCCAATTACCGCCTGAACCACGCCGTCATTGTAAAACTTTACCACCTCTATATTTACTTTCCCCGAAACGTTCGCCCATCATATCGGCAAATCGCGACTTCTTCGGCGCATCGTGACTTTTTGATTATTGCGCCTTATAAATACTCTTGCTTACATACTGATCAGTTTCTTGTTTATAACTTTCATATGTGACAGTTCCCCATATGCAATAACACCTGCAAACCACGTGGTGGGTTATATTAAAAGGCCTAGAATTCTATAAAGATACTCAAATGAAAGCTTTCAACATTACAAAACTAACCGCTGAACTGTAAAGTAGCAATGTACAGTACAGAAATTATTACTGTTGTTTTGTTTTGGTGCTGTCGAAAGCAATGCCTCGAATTATTGGGCGTAGGCAAGCACTGTTTACCTTAAGAACGAAAATATTTGCTAAGCGTCTAAAGGTCGTTCAAGATCATTGAAAATGGCACCATTCGATAGATCGCATACGAGTTCCTATTCATTTTCTATTGTAACTATGGCCGTATCTTGTATCGTTTTCGAAAAAAGCGCAATATTGGTTGAAAAAGAGCCAATTTTCACACGTCGTTCTACTTAACTTGCACGATCACCTAGAACTCCTTTGAATTTTTTCGCAAAATTTTAACAGAAACTGCCCAAATTCCTAAGCTATAAAGATAAAGGTAAGGGAGGGCCATCATCATCATTATCATCATAAAAGAACAGATTAAGGTGACGTAATTGTCAGAAGACTGCTAGGGCACCTTACAGACACGAAAAACCGAAACGACGTGTGTTACAGCATCGACAAGTAGCCTAAATGGAAAGTCAGAC
>Ga0209149_1002017_pt1 | contig 11015 bp, 5 predicted proteins | sample WorMetTyACAVOLI2_FD_187423 | JGI IMG/M metagenome (GOLD analysis project Ga0209149, IMG submission 187423) | Marine gutless worms symbiont microbial communities from Max Planck institute for Marine Microbiology, Germany - Olavius algarvensis... ...
CGCAACCTCAGTCTGGGGAGGCGCCATCTGGTGAACGCTTACGAGGTAGAGGCAGGCATTGGTGTAATTGCAGGTAACACTGTGTGATCCATGCCTGAGCGCCTTGAGTGTGAGGTACTACAAAAAACGCGCTATATAAATACACTTACCTTTATACCTTTTAAATTGCTTAGTTTTTGAGAAAATCGCATTTTTGGCATCAAGATCCAAGATGGCGGATCTCCGCCATCTTGGATTTTATGGGTCCAATAACGGGTTCTTTGAAAAGCCCATGTATGACTTCCTATAGGTCATCAATAGAGACCACAGCTCTAAATTGCTTAGTTTTTGAGAAAATCGCGTTTTTTTTGTATTTTGGCGACAGAGAGACGAACAGACAGACAAACAGACGGACAAACAGATGGACAGCATCGTTGCACTAAGCCGCTCTCGCTATCGCGAGCGGCGGCTTAATAAAATAGAATATCATAGAATCAGTTCAAATTCGTTAAGTTAGAGCTATGTGAGAAAACAACATGGAATGTTTTTGCGAGTACACTGTAGAATGAGAAACATAACATCTATTAAACAAGATCGCCAACAACTACATGATAGTTTTATTCGTATAAGAATACGGACCTTGAAATCGCCCAATCTAAGTACGATTGAGTGTCGGCTCCTCTGCTGTTGTTGCTCGAATATCAGTTGCAGTTCCTCGCGTTTCTGGTGACACAGAAGCATCGCCTCGTTGCGTGGTATCGGCGCCAAGACCGGAAGCTGGCGGACCGTCCTCAGGTCCGGCATACTGCCGAGATCGCAACGACCGCTTCGGCGATTTAGACTCTCCGACTGGACTCTGAAACAGCATCGCGCAACTTTCGTCGACGATTTAACCCTTAATGAGCACGGGTAATTATAGTGCCACATCGAATGATATGAAGTTGGTTCACTGGCCGTTGATTGATGGGTGAGCTGTTACATTTGATATAGACCCCCAGGCCCCTCCTCGCTGTAGCAAATGCAACAGCCCACCCATCAACGGCCAGTATACCAATCACCATATTGTAGTCATATTGTAGTATAATGGTCCGTTGCTCTGTGGTTTTAATGTGCCCATTAAAGGGTTAATACACTTAACGATAAAGTTGTCTACATCAATTAAATTTCACAGCTGACACTTTGCGCTTAGACGGATTTTATTAGCAGGCTGCAGAGGAGAGTAGACCGCAAAGAAACCACCGGAAAACAACCTCAGTTTCGTTGTATACAACGGGAAGGCCCGTGAGTGTGGGCCCAAATTTTCACAAAACGTCAGGAGCCCACCATACCATGTTATGTTTTATTTGCAATGAACATAATGTGAAATATGAACACAATTCGGCAATGAAATCGCGGGATACCAGAAGACCCAATTGGCTCATCGAGTTGGTCACCATTGTCAAAGGACATTACAGCAAATACACTGATACAAATGCACAAACACCTGGACATTCCACAGGCTTCCTTGTGACCAGGAAGCCTACATGGAGAGCCAGTCCGTCACTAGAGGCCCCGGCCGCACTGTAAGGATGTGACGTGACGCGTCCGCGTCATCTTTCGCTGCCCATAGCATTATTGCTACTGCATATAGCGAACTAGACCCCCAATCTAAAATCTGAAAAAATACGGATGGCTGGAAAAAATTCGGCTGATATTCGGATTAGCCGAATTATCGCGTAAACTAAACAATTCGGCTAAGATTCGGCTGATTACAAACAATTTCGGCTGAGCTGTTGAACCTACATGTGAACTGAAATAACTGCCAACGTGAATGATGTACTTGCTGTTGTTGTCTGTTTCTTTGATGTTACAAAAAATGCATCTATCTTGTAGTTACAAGAAATTTCGAAATCACGAGAAAGATTCACTTTCAAAAGCAGTCAAATACACGCTAGTCACTATTTGGGGCTTATCGTGTCGGTCATTCTGCCCGCACTGACTTGTTTTGAACCAAATTAGGCAAAATTCAAGATCACTGAAGAAAAATGTAATAAAAAATCGGATGGTCTGGGCAAGGCCGTTGGATACCAACAGCACAGGCCTGGAAGCAGACAAGAGGCGATCCTAGCGGTCAAACACGGCACTGCCGTGGCCTAACGTTGCTATATAAATCTAAAGCCAGTTGTGTTATTACGGTGAGGTTAATCACAATGGCTAGCATCGTGGCAAGGCCGTTGAATATTTACTAAACAATAAAGATTAAAAATAAACTAGAAGTTGTAGTCAGCGCTAGCGATCTCGACGACATGTAGGCTGAAAGCCGTCTTGCAGTTGTTATCCGTAGTCTGCCTCGGAGATAGACATTTGTCGAAAATCAATATGGCGGCCGTCCTCATGTTTTGTCGACTAGCGACAACTACAACTTCTAGTGTTACTTTACTATTTAACAACGAAGTTATAACGGAAATAATAATTCGTTTCGAGAACACTACTTGCCTGTATCGCATCGCGAGTGGTCTAGGTGGATCAAGACCGTCTAGTGAAGGCGTATCGAGTATAGACGCTACGGCAGTTCTGTGGTGAGCAGGGTATTATACAGAAATTCTTGGCAGGGGGGGTGTTGCCTCCTGAAGACGTTTTCTGGCGCAGTTTTCAACTAGGTACATCTCGGTTGCCGGTCGTCCGCCACGAACCCCGAACCCGGCGTCTACGAGTGGAGCGCTGGTCGTTGGAGGAGTGGCGGAACGCTCGTCGACGGCAGGCGCGGCGGCGGCGGCGATGTACTCGGCCGGCAAAGGCTCAACTGGCGTTGTCGACGAACTCGGCGATGATCCAGGACGACGACGGCTCAGGACGGGTGGATCGTACTTAATGATGCCGGGCAAAGTCAGTCGCCGACGGGGTAGACGAGACGCGGATGTCGGCCCAGAAGACGATGACGACGAAAACGACGGCGGCAGTGGACGCTGAGGTGGTGGGGGCGGTACTGGCTCGGCTCGCGGTGTGCACGCCGTCGCGACGTCTTCGGCCGACGGATTTCTGTTGATGAGGACGAGATCTGGACAGTCAAAGTGACGCCGCAGTCTGAGACTCGGTCTGGCCTCGAGGCGAGGATGGTCGGCCGTCACCTCAGGGCCCTCTGCTGGTTTCTCCGTCGCACCAGCGCCCTCGTTGGTTGCTGCTGCATCTGCCGGTATTTCAGCGTCCACATCAGTCCAGCTGGCGTTGTCACCGACGGACCACTGCAACGACCGACGATCTCCCGGCTCAAGGCGCCGCTGTTGATCTCCGGTGTCTGGAACGCTCAGAGTGGAGCCGGTCGGAGTGACGGAACTGCGGGCAGGACGGCGCGACGGCTGCGGTGGACCGACGTGGTTCATCTGCGAGTGATCAGCGCGTTGCAGTGACGACATAGACGGAGTCGACGACGGCGAAGGATTCTGATGTCGTCGCGGCGTTGAGCTCGTGTTTCTCAACACAATACGCTCATTGGCATCGTCGTGGACGCCTTCAGGGCCAGGCGACGGTCTCGACCTTACCTGTATAATACGACACAACGCACCTATCGTAACACAATAGTGAAAATACATGAAAATGTCGGTTTTAACTGAACCAGCCTATTTTTCTTGTGCCCTGCCTTAGGCCAGATTTATGAAACAGGGTTGTTGCTGGCCCGCTTTAAGGGGGGTAGAGATGCGACGGTTGCCGACGTGGTCCGTCGTCCGTCCGTTGTCCGCCCCGTAGTCAGATCTCGAAAACTAAGCAAGATAGACCCATATTTACTATGGAACATGATAATGCAGTTGGTACTGGCACCGCTGATTCTGTTGCCTCGTTGACATACTCCTCAGACGCCCTCTAGGCAACGGCCCATTTCTCTGAAATTACGATCAACTAGTCTCTCCAAACTGAGAAATATCCACTCTTCCTCAGCGTCAGCACAGCACACTATTGGATGGCTCTGGCGCGGCGCAGTAGGGTCAGCTTTTTATTGCAGTGGCCGTATTCTTGTTGGAATAGTGTTTTCATTAGTAGCCGAATCCCTAACTAACTGTTTGAAAGCATAAAAAGCAAATAACATTCAGTAGTCTACTTTAGCAGAACAAAATGAAAACGATAAACATATTCGTGAGTTGTTAGGCGTTGTATTTTAATTCAGTGATTAGTTTCAAATACACAGGAATGTATATACGAATATTCTGTTTTTCAGCTTATTGCGTGCGTTTATTTGTACTGCAGCATTTCACCTGCAGTCTGCAAGTGGTCCCGTTTCTTTGCTCACTGTATAAATGTGATGCGTTCAGCTGCTTTGAGATAGACAAGTAGCTCTCCGCGCGATGCTTTGTGTCTGTCAGTAGTTAGCTTCAACAGTACAATATCTGGAGCGCAGTCTTCGATTATTGTTACTTCGGCTTCAGATTTACCACTGCGTACAATAATATTAAATGCTGTTCTGTTGTCTTCGGCGTAACGTTGAGGCTTCTTGTCATAAACACTTCGTCGTCGTCTTCCGTAAAAAACGACGGCTCTTACCAGCGACTAGTGTCATCAACTTGCCACGGTCCGGCGCCGCTGCGTGTTGCACTCGGCGGTCGAACTGTTCACAGCACGCGATGGAGCCAGATATTAGCGGAAAATCGCGAATTTTGCCCATCGCACCTGCATTTGACGTCCCCGTTAGGGGAGTTCCCGTCAGAATATTGTCATAACGATTGGTGTGGAAAAGGTAGAATGGTGGGTCTACCTGATGGTAAAAATTTTTTAAATATACGTTTATTCGTTTCTACACCATACACGAACGTGACAGACGGACAGACGGACGGACAGACACCACACGACGGCGCAGGCGGCGCTTATGCAAAGCACCGCGCAACAAAAACGTTTCTTGCCCTTTATCACCTGACGTCTTCTTCTGCTGCAGCTGATTGGCATTTTAAAACGTGAAACTTGCCTGGAATTAATGGTAAAATGTAAAATTTTGCATGTGTTCGCTAAAATGCTATTGGCCAAATTCGGTCGACATTGTCGAAAGCGGGTGATTTTTGTCGCAAGAATGTCGGCCGTATGTCGAACATTTTGTGGAATTCGACAAAATCGACCATGTCGAATTTAACTCTGTCGCCAGCGTGTATAACGTGTGTAACGTCACAATACTTTGATTTTCTATTGACCGGCTGCTAAAAAGTTTGAAACTTGTCGCAGATCGATATATCTCGAGATGTCGCGATAGATATAGCATGTCGGCGCGACTTGTCTTAAACAAGTTTAGGCACAGACTTCTGTGCAACGTGTTTGTAACTTGGCTGAAACCTGGTCGGAGACCTGGCTTTAAGCCGGTTTTGAGCAACGTATAGATCTAGTGGAAATTTGGCATATGCAGACACATCAGATCGGACCTTGTTCATCATAGCGTCATCGCTGTGCATCTGTTGTTGGTGATGGTGGTGAAGACTGTTACTGTGACTGGCATGTTGAGGCTGCTGCTGCTGTTGATAGTTACGGTTGGCGACCACCTGGTGATGTTGAGGTGATATCGCGTCGCTACGATGATCTGTCGGCTGAGAAGCTTGCCTGTTCGCATCTGTACACACGGAAGACGCATCTCGTATAAATATGTAAGCCAGCTCATTATTTCATTTTATCTATCGTAAAGCGTTGGCCATCTAACAGATGAACAGGGATAAGGTACGGCGTGCGGCCGGCCATGGACGTGTCGCCGCGTTAACACATTTGCAATACCAGATCTTGAAGCGAATATAAAGATGAGCACGTGCAACGTTTGATTTGATGTTTCTGAACAAGCTTAAAACATTTACACTACTCTAATCTACACTGTTGTTAAATAACATCCACTTTTGTTTTCTTGCATAACTCTTAGAAAAAGTAACCAATTTGAATGAAAATTTCAGACAAAATGAAATGTTAATTCTAAAGCATAAAATAATTTGTATTCTTCTTAAATATTCTTTGCTAGCAGCGATGTAAACCAGACGTCAGTAAAAGTGTCATTACAGCACTGAGTTTTACCACTGACGATAAGCATCTCATTAAATGGATGTGAGTGAAAAAGATTATACGTAGGAAAACGCTTGTTCAAGATGTTTTTGACAGAAGATGAAGTCTTGATGGGGTAAAGTCACTGATCGAAATATCAGTGCGAGATCTTTAACTTTGTGGTCTGGTTGGGTGGGCATTGTGCGGTCGACCACAACGCGAACACGAGTCAGTGATGCCACTGCTCCACTTTCTCCGTTAAACGTTTTAACAGATTAAAACTCGATCCTCTGTCAGTAAACATCTTCAAAAAGTAGTTTGCATCATACTTTTTATTTACTGACAAGCATTTAATAAATATGGATCTCCAACAGTAAATCTGATTGCTGTAACGACAATTTTACTGACGTCCGGTTTATATCGCTGCTGGCAAAGAATATTTAAGAAGAATACAAGTTATTTTTATGCTGTTAGAATCAGCATTTCATTGGCTATTTTGTGTGAAATTTTCATCCAGAATGGTTACTTTTTCTAAGAGTTATGCAAGAAAGAGGATGTTTTTTTCTGAACACAGTGTACCGGTATGTATACAGTTCTGTTACAACATCTTTCTTCTCTGCAGCTGCTTTCTCGGTGTCGCCTTTCGTCTCTGACATCAAGTCGATATCGTGCTGTGCCGTGCGTTCCACCATCTTCGTTCGTTTACGTAAACGATGTTTTTGTTTTCCGTTCTTTACGATTTGCTCTACAAATGTACGTCCCTGCTGGAAAAGACTTCCTGGCAGGCCTGGCAGTTCTCTGGACAATGTTTCTGACCGAGGCGGGCGTTGATTCGTGGCGCTGTGTACCAACCTGGTGCACGCTGCGGATGAATGACGCCGACTTGCGTTGTCTGTGTACAGGTAGGGGCAGTAAACCATTATTCGGTTAAAAACTTTGTTTGACAGTACGTCTGCACGGCTACATAGGCACACCGTATAGGCCGTAAAAACGTACCGCGTTTATTTTTGCGATAACTTCGGCAATTGTTGACCAGTGTTAATATTTTTAACTGCTGCATTGAATGATGAAGTGCGTAAGAGGCCTGGAATTAACCCTTTATACTGCAAATGCAATCATAGTGCCACATGAAATAATATGAAGATGGTACACTGCCCGTTGATAAGTGGCCTGTTACACTGTTACATTTGGTACAGCGAGGAGGGGACTTGGCGGGGCCGCAGCCCGCCCAGGCTCCTCCTCGCTATACCAAACGTAACAGCCCACCCATCAACGGCCAGTGTACCGATCACCGTATTGTTGTATAATGGTCATTTGCTCTGCAGTTTTAATGTGCCTGATAAAGGGTTAAACCTACCAGCTCGCCTCAAATGTGTTACATCACTACAACAGTTATAGCCTACCGTGTATATAGGTTACACCATAGTCTGGCGAGGTATATACGAGTGTAGCGACCAAATAGCACGAGAGACTATGATATAATGTACTTATTTGTATAATGTACTTTTAGAGGCAGGCATTGGTGTAATTGCAGGTAACACTGTGTGATCCATGCCTGAGCGCCTTGAGTGTGAGGTACTACAAAAAAGTGCGCTATATAAATACACTTTAACTTTAAATACACTTTAAATACACACTACACCTTTACATTTACCTTTATTTAGTTGCAGTTGCAGTCTGATCAATTGATGACGCTTGATCAAGCTTCTGTGAGACGTGATCTCACTCCAGACACTGGCTTAGCGGTAACGCGTTGGTCTCGATCAACGTAGTTACTCTACGTCAGGCCCGGTTAATGCCTGGATGGGTGACCGTCTTAGGACGGGCAAACCACCTCGGCGCAGAACCAGACACCCAGGTCCACTCAGCCTGAGCCATCCCTCCGTGAGTTGACGGAATAAGTACCCTACTAAAGCTGCGAGAGTAAACCGACGTGATACACTAGCCTGTATCCGCGGTCTTGCAGTGTTGGCTGGTGTCTGGCTGTGGGATAGTTAAACGGACATCAGCGCCGACGTACGGGAAGCGGTAGCGCATTAGAGGCGTGTTCGCGATGACGGGCTATACAAATATACATTTACTTTACTTTAAGATAGAGGCCACAAACATAGCTCAAGAAATAAATGGATGTGTTACCGCGGACAGCGTCGCGCCGTTCTTTCACCTCGACGTCTTTGGCGACCAGCTTGGCTCGGTCGGCATCGGCGAACGCTTTAGCGGCTGCCTGGCCGGCCAGTTCGGCCTTCGACCTCGCGCTTTCCATTCTACACATCAACATCATTCCGTACACAACAAGCTAGGCTGCCGCAGAGAAATCGCGCGACGACAGTAGGTGAGGTACTGTTTTCGGTCGTCTGTGTCTCTTAGTTTTTTTAAACTTTGCTACGAGATTTGCAATTTAATCACATTATCACATTTATTTGTTAGCAGCAATATGAGCAAACGTCGTCAGAATATGTGGGCAATGGCTCTGGCATCGTGCCATTAATCCATGTTAGCTGCGCATGGCATCAACTCAACAATTTCTTAAGTTAACCCCTTAGAATTCAGAGGCAGTGCCACATCAAATAATATGAAGTTGGTACATTGGCCGTTGATGGGTGGGCTGTTACATTTGGTGCAGCGAGGAGGGGACTGGGCGGGGCCGCAGCCCTTCCAGACCCCTCCTCGCTGTACCAAACGTAACAGCCCACCCATCAACGGCCAGTGTACCTATCACCGTATTGCTGTATAATGGTTTTAATGTGCCCTTAAAGGGTTAATTCTATAGACGATGTCGGCTGATGACGATAGTCTGTGAAATTGTCGTAATTATCGTTTCCCTCAGCCTCAGGCTCAGCGGTCGTGACAGTCAAGTGCTGTAGACGCAGTCGCGCGCTCAGTGTCATCAACAAGCGACGGTCGTACGGGGTTGACAACTCTTCAGTGACGCCGGTGAGATAAAGAGCCAAAAATGACAGTCTCGAGTTTGGAGTAAGATTATGAGGGAAGTACTCTTATTTTGCCACAGGGATAGCCTCTGCTATAAATCCAGCTCGACCACTTCCTAACCATTCCACTTCACACATCTCGCTCACAGCGCCTGTGTACATACTCATATGCATATTGTCCATTTTGCTTGTTATTGCTGTTTTGTCTGCTATTTCAGCTGTATGTTATTTACTATTCGGCTCTCGGCTGATTGACTGATGCTAGCGTTTTTGCCGCGCATTGCTATGCAAGCGAGGCCTATGCCGTCATGCGGTATCTGTATGTCCGTGTGTCCGTCCGTCACGTTCGTAAATTCTGTCGAAACGAATAAACTTATTTTCAATTTTTTTCACCATCAGCTAGCCACACCATTTTAATTGTTCCGTACCAAACGTCATGGCGATATTCCGACGGCGGCACCCTAACTGGGGCGTCAAATGCAGGTGGGGTAGGCAGAAATCGCGATCCTGAGCCAATATCTGGATTCATCGCGTGCTGTCAACGCTGCGACCGCCATATGTTATCAACACGGTGCCGCCGGACCGTGGCAAGTTAGTAAGCGGTGGAGTTTGTTGATAGCGGGAGACGACAACGAAATGTTTATGACAAGAAGTCTCAACGTTACGCCAAAGACAACTGAACAGCATTTAACTGCATGTACGCAATGATAAATCTGTAGCCTATGAAACTAATAATAAAAGACTGAGCTCGACGTTTTGTACATTGAAGCTAACTACTGACAGACACAAAGCATCGCGCGGCCTCTTTGCGACAGCACAGCTACCTGTTGAGATATTACCAGACAGAGGTTGAAAATCGAGGTTTTATGCCCATCTGTATTTAACGCCGCCGGCAAGCTTGTCTGTGGAAATTTGTCACGATGTTCGGTGCGAGAAAACCAGTAGGCCTGCAGCGGAACTAGATGCAGCTCGTGTATGAAAGTCTGACGACGTGTTTAGCCGTTTCGACGCAGATCACGAGTGTGACGGACGGACAGGCAGACAAACAGAGTGGCAATAGCAATAGTGGTACATCGTCGCTACAATGCTACCACTCACTACCGCGCGATGCTATGCACATAGCGCGGACTATGCCGTCGCATGTCTGTCCGCCTGTCTGTTCGTTTGTCTGTCTGTCACACGCCGGTTTATGCCGAAACGGACATGGAGGGGCCGGAAATGGGAATGCACGAAAAATAGCCCCCAATCGCAACATATTTGGCATTTGGGGACGCCCTGTGGGGGCTACTCCCCCGTGTCATACACTTTAGAAAGATCTTTTCCCTAGCACCATTTGCCTCGCAGATTGTGTGCCTCTATATTGCATCGTATAGAAGTTATATATCTTCAAAAATATTCTTTAAAATGTCGCTACAACATTGCAACATATTTTGAATTATTGCGGATGTTCCTGGGGGGGGTACCGCTTCATGCCATACATTTTTTAGAAAGCTCTTTCACGAGCAACATTTGCCTCGCATATACACTGTGTCCCAAAAAAGTAGTACACCAAACTCATGGCGATATCTTTGTCAATTCTTAACAGATTTTCAAAATTCTTTCACTGCTGAAGGAGAGGTAAATTTCAACAAAATCCATGTAATACTTCCCACCATACCTTCAGTATGTTGCCGCACTACCTTGCGAAAGTTAGAAGTGTGAGTTTTGGCATATCTGGAAGAAAATGCAAACGAAAATGTAACATGCATAATACACACCAAATTTTAATGTATTTAGCTTACTCACTTACTTGTTGTTTCAATTTCCGGTGCCTGCTAAATATTCTTTGTAAATAGCAGGCGATTTTTATCTAAACTAGACGCTGGCATGTGACGATATGATGCCAACCGGATGGACGCCCGCCGCAGCCAGTTCGACCTTGGAAGAGTGGTCGCGTACATTTAGCCGTACGGTGAAAAAACTATGACCATAGTTAGCCGTTTTCATCTTATACCGGAACGTTACGGACGGACGGACGGACGGACAGACAGATTTGCTATATCAATATCGCGCGTCAGTATGCTGACGCGTGATAAAAATAGTCGAGTTCGCCGTATACACGTGTCAAAGCCAACAGTGCATATAATAATAATA
>Ga0209149_1002018_pt1 | contig 11012 bp, 6 predicted proteins | sample WorMetTyACAVOLI2_FD_187423 | JGI IMG/M metagenome (GOLD analysis project Ga0209149, IMG submission 187423) | Marine gutless worms symbiont microbial communities from Max Planck institute for Marine Microbiology, Germany - Olavius algarvensis... ...
ACACTGGTGCAAAGCCACACTCATGTAGACACTGTTCAGACCGTTTTATGTGGTTTCACCAACTGAAGCGACATCTACTGGAGTCACACAATGAAGGCACTTGGCTCACTTGTAACATTTGTCAGAAAAAATTCAGCAACAGTCAACACTTTAGAGAACACATACAGCGACATAAAGATGTGAAGCCGTATGTTTGTAGTGAATGTCCAAAGTGTTTCTGTACAGCACAGGAATTGAAACATCATCAGTTGGTACACTCAGACGTCAGAAACTTTGCCTGCGGTTTATGTGCTAAAAGTTTCAGGTCTAAACGAAGCTTTTTGACACATACTAACAGACGTGGTTGTGGTCCGTGTTTTAGTGACATCTAACGTTTGTACAAGTGTGTTTCTGTTTTGTCGTATTTTTAACACTTTTACACTTATTTTTGTCTAATTATTATTATGCCCCCGCCCCGTAGGGGGGGGGGCGGGGGCATTAGGCGGTCATCGGCGTACGTCGTCCGTCTGTGTGTCTGTCTGATGTCGCGTACATCGGCTGTAACTCGGAAACCAAAAGGCCTAGGAAGACGAAACTTTGCACAGTGGTACCCCAGGTCACATGCGACTCCCACACCGACTTCAAGGTCAAAAGTTCAAAAGTCAAGGTCACGGGGCCGGGGCATATTGTGGCGGCCACCTAGCCGCACAGCTTGTTAATACTAAATGTGCATGTTTACATACGTGAATTTTTGAACACTAATAATAAATACTGTGGTGTTACAGAGTCCCTTCAGGGTGACCACTTGTGTGGAAAACCTGGAAATGTCAGGGATTTTGACAGCTGTCAGTGAAATGTCAGGGATTTTAGTTTACTAAAAGTCAGGCGAATGTCATAGAAAAGTGACCCAAAACTGTGTATTGTTAGCTACATATTTGCATCCATTCTTGACTTTGCTGAGATTGTGCATTTCATTTTGGTTTCGGATGATGCATCATCGATGTCGTGGTTTCCAAGGCGGCGTCACGTCTGTACTTCCTCAAGCAGTTGAGGCGAGCAGCGAGCTGATGTGCCAACCAGGGACCTGCTTCTACACCACTGTAGTGCGGCTGGTCCCATAGTATGCGTGTCCGGTATGGCACCGTGGATTGACCGCTGCACACTGACTTGCTCGAGTCGGTGCAGATCGCAGAAGCGCGCCACCCGTATCATCTATCCTGTCTATGACTACCGGACCTCCTTGATTGTCGCTGGCATTGACACACTGGATGAAAGAAGAGAAGTGCTGACGGCGAAAAGACACGTTCTCGCCAGCAGCTCAGAGGAGAGGGAGAGAGGGAAAGGAGAGAGGAGGTGAAGGGAATGGAGGGAGGAAAGGGAAGGGGGAAAGGGACCTAGCCCCCGCAGAAAAAGCCACTGTCTATGATCCGGACTGTGATCCGCATCTGGCTCAAAACTTAACCAAATCGTGCAGACCCCGCATATCGACGCATAAAATTTCTTCGAAATCCGCCAATAACTTATCCAGTTATCGCGCTAACATCAAAAATCCTTTTAATTTGTTGTAGGCCTAAGCCCGGTTCCATGTATCCGGACTGTGATTCGTATCCAGCTCAAAACCTAATCAATTCGTTCCCTGCGGCTACCGACCCGTTAAATTTCATCTAAATATGTGCATATCTTTTCGTATATCTCGCTGAAATTTAAATCCGGTTCCAGGATCCATACTCTGATCCGAATCCGGCTCAAAACCTAACCAAATCGTGCAGGCGCCCCCCGCAGCTATCGACGCATAAAATTTCATCGAAATCCCTCCACAACTTCTTCAGACATCCCGCTAAAATTTCAAAATCCGGTTCCTGGATCCGGACTGTGATCAGGATCCAGCTCAAAACGTATAGGCGTAATCAATTCGTCCAGCTCCCCGCAGATATCGACCCATAAAATTTCATCGAAATCTGTCCATAATTTTTTCAGATAGGCCTATCCCACTGAAATTCAAAAATGTGGTGTAAGTCCGGTTCCTGGATCTGTACTATGATCCGTATCGGGCAGTTAATCAGTTCGTCGACGTTCCAACATCTGTCGGACACGAAAAAATTTTCATCTCCATCGAAATCCGTCCATAACTTCGTCAGATATCCCGCTTAAATGGAAAAATCTGGTAAATTCGGTTCCTGGACCCGGACTGTGATCCTGATCCAGCTCAATACTTAGGCCTAATCAATTCGTCCAGCTCCCCACAGATATCGACCCATAAAATTTCATCGAAATCTGTCCATAGGCCTAACTTCTTCAGATATCCCGTTGAAATTCAAACATTTGGTGTAAGTCTGGTTCCTGGATCCGGAGTATGATCCGGATATCAGATAAGGCAGTTAATCAGTTCGTCCATGTCCCAACATTTGTCGGACACGCAACATTTCGTTCAAATCCATCGAAATTCGTCCATAACTTCTTCAGATATCCCCCTTAAATGGAAAAATCCTGTGTAAATCCGGTTCCTGGATCTAGACTATGATCCGGATCGGGCTCAAAAGTTAATCAGTTCGTCTATGTACCGACATCTGTCGACACGCAACATTTCATCCAAAATCATGCACGCGTTTTTGAGTAGTCTTGCTAACAGACAGACAAACGAACACGGGCGAAGTAAATTAAACGGAAGTCGGAAAATGTCGGAAGTAAATTAAACTCTAACATTACTACGTTATAGGGCCTTTTTTGTACCACGTTATAGGGCCTTATACGGTAATTTGTGTCGGGGCCTATGTAGTCTGTCTGAACATTTTGACATTTGCAGTGTAGGCCTAGATATCTTTTATATGTGTTTTATTTTCTTATCATTTCGTTATGTGTTTAATTATTTTACTGTGCTTGTTTAATCCAGCATCTATATAGTGCTGCTATAATCAATGATTGATTGTTGCATTCCTACTTGCACCACTGACATAACGGCATGCTATGAATCATATGAATAACACTTAACGTAGGCAGGAGTGCCGCGAACCACCAGGGAAATGTCATAGAATTGTCAGGGAATTTTACATTGTCTGAAGAGTGGTCATCCTGTCCCTTGCCTTCACTTGGACACGTCTGAGATATGTTGGTCTGGAGGAAGGGGAATATCAATAAAAACTGTCTCTGTGTTACAGTAGTGTGTACTATTATAATGCTGCACAAAGGTACGAGCAGTTCTTATTCGGTCGACTAGATATTTTTTTGCTTACATCCTTCTCTTTACCTTTTAGTGAGCTGAGCCATCAGTGCTATGACACGGTTGGGTTATGTGCAGCCGCAGCTCTTTTTTAAGGATCAGTTTAGAACTGTACAGAGTTGGAATTCCATGGCGAGCGCGGGCCTATAACGGGGGTCTGGGGACAGAGATCAAGGGGGCAGAGCCCCCCTGAAGCTGAATGCTTTTTTGTATTTGGGTCTCCAAAGGAAGCTGCAAATTTGTCCCATTATTGATATTACAAAAAATAAAAAAGGGCACAGTGAATGAATGAGTCATTGTTTAAAGACGCATCTCCAACGAATTTACATGTCAAGTCGCCCATATCCACTTACAGTGGCCCTTGAATTGAGACAAGTTTAACCTGTGCTCCTGCGCAAGTCGTCGTTTTTCATTTACTCCACACAGACTGAATGCAGTTGTACACCGTGTCCGAAAAAGTACACCTCTGATTTTGATGATGCTGTAACTTTATCTGCTATTTTGTTAATAAACCCACTGAATACAGTCAGACTATCCTTACGCAGTCATGAACGATCATCCGCATTGTCGTCATTGTCAGCTTCAGCCGCCGAATCAGATCCTGGTTGTTTCTGCCAGTTATCGTCGCCTCAGCAAAAATTCTGTTCCTTTCCCCTTGTCCTTTCCCGTACTCGTCTAGATTTCTGACTCATGTATGTAGCTGCATGTATAGTTGTCAGTTGAAGTAATTAAACCACGGAGAATCTTTGATGTGTTTAAGTGGACATAAGATGATGGTTTGTCATTTTTAGAACTGCACAAACTTCCTTTTAGAACTGCACAAATCCATTTAAAACTGCAGTTTTTCTGTAGAACTGCACACTAAAAAGCCCTGGTTATGTGACCCGTAAAATGACTAAAATCGTCTCCGAAGTGACCTATAATGTGTCGAGTGGGACGTTAAACCCTACTACTGAGATATGTTGGTCTGGAGAAAGGGGAGTATTATTGACAGAACTGCCTGTGCTAAAGTGATTCGATCACTGAGACCAAATGTGAGACTCGAGCGATCGCTGAAACTGAATCCAAAGCTAATTAACTCACCAGTTGATTTTGCATGCACATTATAGGTTAATCAGCTAGAGATTAAGCTTTGGTGAGCGAAAATCACTTCACTTTTTTGCTGATTCAAATATAAACAAAGTATGCGCAATCAGCGATCCCGTTAGCTAGCGGCCAGTGCTTTTGCGCTGCGGCAATTGGTTAATCTCAAGTCCGGACTATGGACTAAGACCGAAATTGGGCAGTAATGGTATTAGTCTTTGGTCTCAGCGAAAGACTGATCAAAAATAATACAAGAAGCCCAGCTAATGCTGGGAAAGCCAACCGTCCGTTGGTTCATGAATAATTCATGAGGTAAAAATAGAGTCATAACTCATAACGTAACGTAATCCAAATTGCGCTTCTGCTGCAACTTATGCAAGGTAGTAACAGTTCTGGAGGCAGGCAAATACGGTACAGCGTAATTAGGGGGTGATGCCCCCAGACTAGGATGATGAAACTTGGCGTCCACCGTCCAGGTAGCGAAGGGATGTCACTTTCATGTCGTGAAGACAGAATGATGATATGTGGAATCGTTTTGAGACAATACCGGAACGTTACAGACAGCGGAGCGTTACAGACGTCATCCTCATGCCATATACCCAACCGTCTATATAGATAGACGGTTGGCTAAAAATGACACATTGCGACAGGAGAAATTTACATACTCACAATAATAAAACATTGTTTACGTTTCGTAGTCGGTAATTTTAGATTGTCAGAGATTGTACTTCCGGGTCGTTGTTTCATACATTACATATTCTAGGCTGTAACGTCTTTTATTTGTTTTCTCTTCCAAATTTTAGTAACGTACGTATCGTCACCATTATCATTGTCACTGTTATCTTTAGATTTCCTGGCTAGTTTTTACATTGAATGCTGCTAACTTCACATCGGTGATCTGATCAGTAAGTAACAGTAATGGCTAAAAGATTGGTGCGATCTGACGGTAAATAATTTCTAAAATCAGATCGGCGATCAGAACGAAAAGCACACAGAAATTGTTCATATCAGAGTTGATCTGACGAGTAATTAGGTGAGTTTACAGCACCCAGCATTCTAAAGCGAAAACTGGGACAAACCATCTGTGATTAAAGTGTCATTTCCAATGACCTTGAACGAACACTAACCCTGTTTTCAAGGTCACACCACTCTTTGACGCTAAATATCTCACAAACGGTTACAGATATGGCCATAGTTACTGTAGAAGACGAATACGAAACCGTACTTAAGCTTTTGAATGAAACCAATTTCAATGACCTTGAGTGACCTGTAACCCAGATTTCAAGGTCACGAAATATTATTCACTGTCATATAACTCTTAAATGGTACAAGATAGAGCTATACTTACAATGGCCGACCAATAGAAAGTCGCATATGGTCTATCGAACGGCGCCATTTTCAACGACCTTGAACGACCCAAACCTGCTTTTTAAGGTCACGCCATTCTTTGACATTGAATATCTCACAAACGGTCACAGATGCGGCCACAGTTACTATAGAAGGTGAATAGGAAACCATAGGAAACCGCATCCAAGCTTTCGAATGCACCAGCTTCAATGATATTGAGTGACCTCTAACCCCGATGTCAAGGTCACGATATTATTATATTAAACATCAAATAACTCGAAAATGGTATATATGATATATCCAATGGTTCCATTTCCAGTGACCTTGAGTGACCCTTAACGTTGATTTCAAGGTCACGGAGATGCCCTCGATGAATTGTGTGCGCAGCTGACGAGCGATCTGTTTGCGATAGCTAAGTTCTTGTAATGACTGCTACAGTCTGTGAGTAGACTGAGTACTGAGACTGGCTTATTCTGAACGACATTGAAATTGCACTGCGCATTTCCGGTATCGCGGTAGTATCGAGTATCGCGATACCTGAGACGGTATTGTTATCGTCGCTCCAATTTCAGGTATCGCACAACACTACTCTGATCAACTGCAGATAGGCAATGTATATTGTAATCCAAGCAGCACCAAGGAAAATGATATTGAATTATATAAGCTGCTACACTATATTTAGCAAAAATTTACAGTACCTAAATTGATAGTTGGTGACTTTAATTTCTGTAACATCACTTGGTATGATGCAGATGGATTAGCTGCAACTGCTAGATGTGCCAACCTTCCTGAGAAGGAATTAAAATTTGTAGAGACCCTATGTGAAAACTTTTTCTTGCAGCATGTCATTCTTCTTCTCGTATGCGTGTCATTAACCATAATTGGTCAGCCACGAACAGCGTCTTCATCTGCAGAGTGTAGCCGAGATAAGTTGCCATTTAGTTTTGTCAGGGGACAGGATTTGACAATGTGGGACATCGTCTGGGTCTCACCACAAGGACACAGATCAGTGTAAGTCGCCATTTCCTTTTGCAGGCATCACAGTGTACCTGTTCTGTGCAAATACGGTTAAGCAGAGACCACTGTTGCCGAGGAAGGTCGAAACCCGGTTGCCGGATTGTGGGTCGCACACTAGGTGAGTATTGACCACCTGAGCTGACTTCCAGTTATGCCTCCATCGTCTTTTGATGTCAACTGGTTGCAAGTCCAGCCACAGCGGCTTCCTGGATGTCAGTCGCAGTAGTGTTGGGTAAAGGATATCAGGCTGGATTGGCCAACCATGCTTGACGCAACTACTGCAACTACTACTATGCAACTACTGCATATGATGGATGACTGGACGCTATGTCTGGAAAAAGGAGGTCAAATTGATGCTATCTACAGTGATTTCGAAAAGGCCTTTGATAAAGTCCCTCATAAAAGATTAATTTCAAAACTTTATTCATATATGATTGATGAAGGAGTTATCAAATGGATTGTCAACTTTCTTAAAGCTAGAAAATATCGAGTCAGAGTTAATGGCAGTTACTCAGGCTGACATAATGTCACTAGTGGAATCCCACAAGGCAGCGTTTTGGGACCAATTCTGTTTTTAATTTATATAAATGACCTCGTTGACTCTTGTGGCTCCATCTGTAATATGTATATCTTTGCGGAAAATGCTGAGTTTTACCGGCACATTAGACACCCTGAGGACGAGGAATTTCTGCAATTAGCAATCAGTGCATTACATCAGTGGAGGGAAATGGCTGTTAAGTCTTAACAGTAACAAATGCCATGTTGTGTCCTATGGCAGGACTATTGACACATCCACAGTGTATACTATTATGGACAAAAATCAACAGACAGTTCCGCTAGCGAGACTTGATAAAATTAAAGACATTGTTGTATATTTTGACGCAAAATTAGACTTTAAAGACCATATGCACGAAAAAAATAAACAAGGCATATATGATGCTAGGCTTAATTAATCGTAATTTTAAACATATGTCTATTCCCACTTTTGTAGCATTATATAAAAGCATGGTCAGATCCCATTTAGATTACTGCTGTCCTGTCTGGTCACTCTACAGAAAAGGAGATATAGAATAGAGGCTTTAGAGAAGGTCCAGAAAAGAGCTACTAAATTGATACCTGTATTGAAAAACCTCCCTTACAAAGATCGCTTGAAAGCTTGTAATATGTCAACCTTGCACTATAGGCAGGTAAGAGGAGATATGATAGAAACCAGGAGGTTATCTATGATTTTCATGCACAGTTACAGGGAACCAGAAGTCATGACGTATTTAGATATGACTAAATGACTATAATTATATCGGTTATGTTAAAGTGTGAAATGAGGCATAGAGGCTTAGGCCTGCGCCTGCTATTCTGCTATGTCTACGTCTACGTCTATGCTTGTGACCCTATTCGACCCAGAAAGTGGGGTACTGACTACTGACCCTAACTGCACTACCTTTGTCAATTTTGTACATGTACATGTTAGATCGGGAAAGACTTCCTTATCGGTCCAGCGGTCTTTCTGTAACTATGCCTAACGACTTAGACTGAGATGTACAACTTCCTGGGCTGGGAGTTGAGCCCACACACTTTCGGGTCTGAGTCCAGGTCTCTACCCACTACTCTGTTCTAAGTGTGGTGGCTTGTAGTGTATTGCTGAAGCGTACTCATTTGATTACACACACTACAGTACTATAGAAAGATGATAATAGATAAAACTAACATACCTATCACAACACTACCTACCACAGTGATTTACCAGCAGTATTTTGCAGAAGTTTATCAAATTTATGTAGGGTACCATGTTGCGATTGATTTTGATATGCTACTAACCAACATATCAATCTCATTACTTATTTATTAAAAAAGTGACCCAGAAACTGCAACTCAATCTCTTACACGATGTTTGCACTCAGTAATGTCAGATTATGTCAGTGATTGGTATCAATAAAAAATTAGAATACATGTACTAAAACAAACTGAACAAGCAGAATGCATTAATAGAATGGTCATTGATTTATAATGATATATTATCATGTTATGACTTCACTGGAGTTATTTTAATGACATGTTGGACAGATACAGAATTCTTGCCATAGATCATCGCTATTGTAAATGTCATATTCATTATTCACTGATCACCGTTACATCTGCCACTATACCCTCTACTGTATTGACTGTTGACTGATATCTACTGGAAAGATTGCTTATTATAATTATGTTATTTGTTGTATTTGTTATTAACTTACCAGCAGTATGTTATTATCGGTGTTACTAAATTATTCCGTAACTTATATTTCAAGCTAACTCTGTGCAATGCTGGCAGCAGTGCATCAGACTGTTGAAAGTCTGTCGTATGCCAACAGTTTTACAATGAATTATACAACGTTAGGTCTACAGACTCAAAACGTAACTATACACAATGTGTGACAACATTTATCACATTTTACCATATGCGCGAACAGATGCACTGTATAAAACTTTAACTTTAGTAAGAACATAGCTCAGCAGGAAACCTAAACTATATGCCATATGGCTGATCTGAAGTTAGAAACTGTTGCATGCTTTTCCGTCAGATCGCTAATCTGATTTGAGAAATTATTTCATACATACCGTCAGATCACTGACATCAGTAATTTTTATTACTTACTCGTTTTACTTGCATGGACACTGTGGTCGAACTATTATTTCGGGTTAGGGGTAGGCTTAGTGTGAGGGTGAGGTAGTCCATGCTATAAGCCTAGTTCATTCTGATTCCTACAGAATCAATACTGATGAACAAATGAATATTTCAACCAGTGGCGGATTCAGAGGGAGGCGCACCTGGCGCATGCCCCCTTTTTTCGCAATCCCAACCTATGTACTGTTCAAAAGTGCGCAATTATATTACCGAAGAACCTTGCCACCAATCCTTGCCACCAGATGCCTTCCTCAGCTCCAAGTATGTCAAAATTGCTGGGGGAGTTCACAACGCTTCCCATACCCCCTAGTTGGATTAACGGGGCCTAGTTTTAAGTGTAGGGGAGGGAAGGAGAAGGGACAGGAGTGGAAAGTTGCGCCCCCTTTCTCAAATTCCTGGATCTGCCCCTGTTTCAACTACAGTTAGGGTTAGAACGACACTGTTAGCAATAGCGCCCATGAGACTGAACGATCCTGATTTCCTATTATCATCATCATTATCAGTATGAACGATGTGTTTAAATCTGTTAGGAATATAAACAAGGGGATCACTATTTCATGATCCATGATAATCATATTTATCTGAAAAGTAAGTGGGGTTGTGCATTATTTTCTCACGTAAATGTTATCGAGTGACGACACATGCTCAACACAATCCGTTTGTTAACTGTGAGTGACAAACATAATTCAATGTTCACAGAGCCAACTGTCTGCACACATGTCTCGTTAATGTTCTAATGTGTCATGGAATGAGCGTGTGGTATGTGTACTCAGTCACACAGCAGCTTTCTAGCAGAACGGTATTTTATGAGAGCAGGGCGCCCAGCATTCCTATATTTTCCTATATTTTTGAGTGTTCCTATAATTTTCCTATATTTTGATGAAATTCCTATATTTTCCTATATTATTTTCACACCTAAGAAATGTCGCGACGCACGCATGTTGCGACACTCGTCGTATGCAAAAATGCATACTTGGTTCAACTGTATAGATGTTACTGAACAAGCAACTTTACTTACTAAGTCTGATCATGCAATGCTGTTCTATCGTGTCACCTGCATCGGAAGAATGTTTGCTTAGTTCATGGAGCCAGTGTTTTCAGACTGGTTGACTGGCACACTCTCGGACGAAGGTTGGGGTCCTAGAGACGATAAAATCGTTCAATTTGCATCACATTATTTCCTATATTTTCCTATATTTCACCTAAAATATTCCTATATTTTTCCTATATTTTGTCCTTCAGAATTCCTATATTCCTATTTTTTTTGTCAAAAAAGTCACTGGGCGCCCTGTGAGAGTTAAAACTATTTTATAGTGAATATTTGGCTGCCATGATAATCTGTTGTCTTTAGTATATCTGAGTTCCACTTTTAAAAGCATTATTTGGATTATCTAGAAGAAGCCCAGTTGTGGTAGGATTAGGAATATTGTCATATGATGAGAGCATTTGTCGTTTTATTATGTGCCGTGATCGCTCAGTATGATGTATGTACCCATTTTGATGTGTTGTTTAATTCATTATCCTTGTGATTGAATTTAGTGATCCGTGATGTCAACCGACACTGACTCAAAGGAAGTTACTGAGTCTACCAGTCTACCAGCTGATGTGACTGATGATGATTCCTGTAGACTGGAGTTCATTGAGATAGTTCCACTTACCAGAGATACTGATGGTCCGTGTACAACAGAATGTGACAGTGGAGATTGG
>Ga0209149_1002019_pt1 | contig 11010 bp, 6 predicted proteins | sample WorMetTyACAVOLI2_FD_187423 | JGI IMG/M metagenome (GOLD analysis project Ga0209149, IMG submission 187423) | Marine gutless worms symbiont microbial communities from Max Planck institute for Marine Microbiology, Germany - Olavius algarvensis... ...
TCAACCCTTGCCGGCTCAACTGCTGCCATACTGGCCTGTAGTCTGTTGAGGGAGCCGGCCGACGTAGGTCGTATGCTAGATTAATTGAGGTCAACCCTTGCCGGCTCAACTGCTGCCATACTGGCCTGTAGTCTGTTGAGGGAGCCGGCCGACGTAGGTCGTATGCTAGATTAATTGAGGTCAACCCTTGCCGGCTCAACTGCTGCCATACTGGCCTATAGTCTGTTGAGGGAGCCGGCCGACGTAGGTCGTATGCTAGATTAATTGAGGTCAACCCTTGCCGGCTCAACTGCTGCCATACTGGCCTATAGTCTGTTGAGGGAGCCGGCCGATGTAGGTCGTATGCTAGATTAATTGAGGTCAACCCTTGCTGGCTCAAAGTGTCATAGAGGGGGTGAGCTGCCTCGCAATGGACCTTAGCTGTCTGTGTGCAATTTTTCCTTGTCGTTTGCCTAGCTTAGCCACAGATTGGATACACCAGGTCTGTGTGGGATCTCCAGCTGCACAATGTCGTCCTCCTTGCCTCTGGTAAAAGTGCCACTATTTCTAAATGGTCACAGTCACAGATTAGGGGACCAACCCTCTTGCCAGTCCGAGATAGTAATCTCACAGCGTAGGCCGATGATCCGACGAGACTGAGAGTTAAATGCACACCATGACGGTTTGCATTTTGTAAACTTTCTCAGACTACTTTTGCAGCTGGTAAATATCATGTCAGATCAAAGTGCTGCGTGGCAAGGTAACATGCTGCCTGGCAAGGTAACACGTAGCTAGCATGTTACCTTGCCAGGTGGCATGTTGGTACCTTGCCAGGTGGCATGTTACCTTGCTAGGTGACATGTTACCTTGCTAGGTGACATGTTACCTGGCAAGGTAACATGTTACCTGGCCATGTACCATGTGCTGTGCCACTGGGACAGGCCACTCCATGAAAAATTGTAATTTTTTATTGTCATGTTTTGACGCCTTTTTATGCCTGTGCCTGGCCAGATTGACAGCTGTATGCATTATTGTCAACGTGTCCATTGTTTGTTCATATGTCAACACAATATTTTGTAAACAAATGAACCAGTTCTGATGCAAATTGGCATAAGTGGTTCATGTTGGGATCGGGAGGTCAGCGGTCATGGTTACATGAGGTTAAATGTAGATGCCGAGGCCTTGCATGTAATGATGATGTATGAAGTGGATGTTAAGCGTTATTATACACACTACTAGACACTCGTAGCAGTGGTGGTGATGATGTGACTGTCGCTAGTAGACAACAGCTGGAAGGCATGCCAGTCAGGACCGGTGCGTCGTCATCATCAGCTCATAGGACCTCGGCCGGAGCACACAGGCTCGTCATACTTGCCAACCCTAACTCTAGCGCCAGCGCACCAGTGCCATCTAGTGGTGACAACAACAACCACAACAACGAGTCCTCGGCGTCAGCAGACAGCACGCGGACCGACTCTAACAACCAGTATCTCCTCGCAAAGTAATCAGTTACTTCTGTTTTAGCAGTCGACCCAGCACTCATCTTTAGCTGTTACTTTTTGTATCTCACCACGGAAGTTGTGTCTTTATCTTTATTTGTTCATCTGTCTGTGTTTGTGTGTGTCTGTCTGTCTGCCTGTGTGTCTGTCTGTCTGCCTGTGTGTCTGTCTGTCTGTGAGTGTGATTACACAGCAACTTCTGGATGAATTATCATGACATTTCTTGGTATGACAGTGTGTTGAGACTTGCACTGTATGATGTGACACTGTTGGTTGGGTCATCAGACCCAGTGAAGCCGCCCATGAAATTACCAGTAATGTGTCAAACCCTGCTGTGCCTATGGCGTGCCTGTCTGAAGCCAGCTGGAGTAGAAGGTGATGATGAGGTCAGTATTACTGATATTTAGTGTGTGCTCAGCAACACAGTGACTGGTGCACCAGACACTCATTGTCTGACAGGAGGAACCCAGTGCAGCTGACGTATCATGGGCATGATGTTATCACATGACACAGCACGGTGCCTGCCACATTGTCAACGTTGCTGAATGATGGCAGCCATTAATGGCTTCACCTGTCGTGGCCTCTCCTCTCTTCATCTAATTTGACAATAATAATAATACATAGACTTATAATGCGTGCAGTGTCGGAGTATATGACTGAATCTGAGGAAGGATGAGCGTCTCGCGCTCATCACTAAGTTGTGGTTGTATCAGGCTCTGGTTCTGTCTCTACTGTTGTATCATCATCATCGTTTATTATGCCAGAAGGCAGCAAAATATCACATAACACAAAAATACACAGAAATATGACACAAAAGTACACACATACACACAATAAAAACACTAAATGAACATCATATCAAAGAGGAATGTGAGGCCTATGGGTGAAGCACAGCTCTTCTATACAGCATGTTTAACTGACATGTCATTCATTCTTTATTACGCCATTAGGCAGCACAAAATATCAGTAACTACGTACATATAAAGACAAATACTGATCCTATAAAAAAGCAGTACTAGCACATATGTATAAAGCGTCCATCACAACTCAACAGAGTTTGCAAACATGTGCCAAACAGAATGTTTGATTTTAGATGTGGACAGCTCACGCGATGTAACGTTATACAGGCTGCCTGTTGCTAGAAACCTGCGTGATGTCAATCTGGAAAGACTCGCTAGAACATCATTTTCAGACAAGAACACAGATTTCCAAAATAAAAGCTTGCGCTGGTGGACAAAATAAGACACAGGGAGAACACCGCAAAAAAACTGCAATGGCTTCACACTTTCTCTATAAAAACCGCCAAAAATGCGCTGGAAGCATGCATTCCACGCCACATTCATTTTGTGCAGGGTGCTCCGATTAATATTCCATACTTCACAGCCGTATGTGAGAGAGGGTAGAGAGGGTATGTCTTGGCAAGATGGAACAGCTACCATCTCATTGCTTTGCTTACCAATAATCGACATTATGTTATTAAAGCTGCCGTAAAATTTACGCAAAGCTTCAGTCATGTCTAGCATACCAGAATTACACAAAAAATAAAAACCAAGATATCTGACTTTTGACGCCCAAGGAATCTGGTTTCCATTCAGCATGATATTACATCTATCCGGGTTAGACGTACGGTACCGAATGCCATCAGTTGGCTTTTCAAAGGGTTAAATTTGATATCCCACTTGTGTCCAAAATTATCACAGATGTCTATAATTTTTTGTAAACCATAGCATGACGCTGAAAGAACTGCAATATCGTCAGCATACGCAACACATCCTATGACAACAGAACTAATGCGAAGACCATGACCAGATTTACGGATTTGATCTATGAGATCGTCAACGTATACTGCACCGAACAGATATGGGGAGAGTATCCCTCCTTGTCTTACGCCACAGTGTATAGCAAAAGATTCACTCAACACAGAATCGAGGCGCCGAAGAGGGTTGAGTGTGGGGAGGGGGTGTCCCCCTCCCCACTGGGGGTGGAGTCTGGGGAGGGCGTTGTGCCCACTCCCCAGAAAATTTTTGGATTTCTGATATCAAAATGGTGAGCTTTTGTGCATTCTGGGTGGTATTGTTTACTGTTTAGCTGCCTGTTTTGCACGCAAAATGGCATTACGGTTTGGTGAGCTTTAGCGCAGTGATAAACTCAACAGCCTTTTAATCACAAGGCCGTCGTCCCCGACAGGCAAGGAAGCCCGAAGCCACTGAACGTCAGACAGGTTGGAGTTGGTTATGCAATAAATCGCAGACCTCAACTGACTGTCGAACACACCAAGATCCGGGCGGACTTTTGATGGGGAGCATCTCTTTTAAGCGCTATGGATGTAGGCTGTTACAGGTTTACTGCATGAGAGCGTGAAGATGTCATCTCGGCCGATAACAAAGCTAATATTCCTTTTCATTAATCTTGACATGTTCATTAAATATACTGGCAGTTGAGATATATAGCCTAAAGGGTTGTTACCAAAAACTGAGGCCACTTTTTGACTGTTTCCATCTTTAAAACGCCGGCATCAATTTGTATAATTTGTGTTTACTAAAAATAAGTAAAATCGATGTCCTTTTAATTTACTTATGCATTTTTGGCCAAAAATCATAAAAATCAATCGGATGTGTGAGCAACCAAGCAAAGAGGTCTCACTTTTGGGGCCAACGTGTACATGTACAAATACGACTGCGTTGCTACTTATTCCTGATATATTTGTCACTGCACAAACAGCCCTTTATCACTGCACAATCACAAGTTATCACTGCACATTTTGTGTATCACTGCACAGTATTTTCTTATAAGAAATACTTGAAGTAGAGGCCGACCGAATTTCAGCTACGGCTTCAGTTACGGCGCCGAAACTTCCTCTGAAATGACTTTCAACCCGGTTTCGGTTTCGGCAACGTGGTTTCGGCCAAGTTTCAGCTACAGCCGTAAGTGGAACCTGGTTTCGGCGTGCCGTTGTAGGTCGACAGCGCTACTGTCCGGGCCGTCACTGCAGTGGCTCACGATCTGTAATATGACCGCTGTCTCTTCGTTCAGCAGGGCGGTGTTTTTTGTTGCATTACCGAATACTGACGTTATGATGGAAACCACGCATAAAGCGTTGTTGCGCTGCGGAGCGGCGAACGAGATGAAAGAAGCGGCAAGTTGAAGAGACGCTGCAGCAACTGATTGACTGATGTTGAGCGAGACGACGAGTAGTTAATCGATTTGACAGCTGGCCAGTCAAGGCCAGGCACGCCGAGTTGGCGTAGTCACTATTAGTCTACGCCTCGTCGCCGACGAAATGGTTTACAGCTTAAGGCCCGTTTATAGCGACACAACGTGTCGACAACTCGACGTCGAGTTGTCGACACGTTCACAGCGTGAACAACTGTCACCTATCAATGAACGTAGTGATCCAGTTGACTCAGTTTGTAGGTCGTGGCGTCATAAACAAAAACACAACTGACTTGGCTGTACGCTGTTCAACTGGGTCAGTTGAGTTGAGTTTAGTTGTGTCGCTATAACACCCCTTTAGAGGCCGCCTTTGACGGGCCACGGCCGCCTAGTAGCGCCCGACTGGCAGCGGCCCCGGGGCCTAGCTGGCAGCGCTGGACGTCCCGCTGTCCGATCCATACTGTCTGCGGCCATGTTATTGATCGGTCGCTGTGTGTGGTCCGTCGTGACGCCGACCCGACACCAGCGCTGACTGACAGCACGAACGAGAACGTCAAATCTGGCACTTGATAACGAAAACACCAATCATTGGTCTCAGTCAAACTTATGCCAGTCTTATCGCAACTGCCATGTCGACATTCTTTTTGTACACATCTACATTCTTTTCATCACTACATAATGTCCGTAGCCTGGCCTGGCCTGGCTTCACATTAACTTCATCTCTAGTAGGTTTACAGTTCTGTTAATTAGTCGTGCCGTGCACGGTAAACAGGCGTGGCGCGTTTATGGGCGCTACCAGTAAGCCCCCGAGGCTGGCATAAATTTCACAGATAGGAAACATCTGGGAAACCCGTCATTCGGGTGGTCTAGCAGCGCTGCGGCCGCTCACGGCCGCCAGCACTATCGCGCTGCTGGGCCAATCAGGCCATTTCCCGACAACTACGCGTTGGTGAGAGACAAACGAACAATCTAATTTGCATAATTAGCGCAAGCAAACAGACGGACAGCACCGTCGCGTAAAGCCCACGCTTTGTGGCGGGGGCTTTACGTGACGGTGCTGCGGCGGCTGTTGCTACATTACATCAATTGTCTACATGTATGCCCCTCCCAATGTTCAATGCTAACGCTTGCAGGTCTTGTTACAGCGCCATATTTCACAAGTCGGCTTTACTTGCTGTCGCCCATACACATCTGTTTTAAGTATTGATCAAGAATTTGGCTGAGATTGTATCGTGGACGAAAACATCACTGGCGTCAAGCGCAGCGAGTCTTCGTTTCTTGTCGGTCAGTCGACCGAGCGACGCCAGGCTGCCTATTTGATCGACAGCGGTTTCCGGTATGGCGTCGCCCACTCAGCCTGGCCGGCCCAGCCAGGCACGGCATCTATTTCCTACACAGTCGAATTAATCGCCGACAGTCAAACGACGCGCCGCTGACTGGTGCACGATACTACTGTCGGGTTTTCAATGTTCGACGCAGGTCAGACCGCCTCTGTCGATACGAGATTGTCCGACGTTAGTATTAGAATTTTAGATAATATTTTAAGGCCGGTCTGATGCTTCGATGGACAGTTGCGTTTCTGGCAGCTTGCCCTTCTCCACGTTTGGTGGCGACGTCTAAGTTTAGGGTCTCTAAATGCGGGGCTAAAATGGTCGTTTTAGGACAATTTGTCTACGGCGTATCGTCGTCGGTTTATATCGTAAACAATTAGATCCACTGGCGTGCTACGTGCAACACCCCGCCCCCCGCCCCCGCCCCGCTCCTTTTCAAAGGCAACATTTCCGTCGCTCACTCCATGCCTCTATCTACTCAACTCAAGGGATCGAGAATGATCTTCCAAACATAACTTCGGCCTCCTGTGACCTTGACCTTTGACCTCCTGACTCGAGGTCGACCGTTCATGTCTTTGCCCGTGAGAAGATTTATGACAATTTGCATTGAAATGGGTTCATTCGTTTTCGAAGTACAGCGTTCACAAGTTGGTAACAGACGAACGAACGGACAGACGAACGGGTAAAGGGACAGGTCGAGAACATTATGCGTACGTCCGGCCGGCCAGTCTAGACTGCAGGGCATACAGATAAATACAGTACATGATAGCTGTCGGTATTGTGTTCGTGTGTTTTACGGCCCGTTTATAGCGACACAACTCAACTCAACTCGACGTTGAGTTGAGTCGGCGAAGTGTCTATAGCGACCTGCCGACGCAACTCAACTCGACGTCGAGTTGAGTTGAGTTGCGTCGCTATAAACGGGCCTTAACGACGATGAGCGCGTTCTGTCCGCGATAGCTAAGTTTCTTGTTCACTTCCTCGAGGAAGGGGAGGAGCGGGATGAAATGGGAGAGGGGAGAGTATAGGGGGAAAGAGTGGGGGAGAGAACGGGGACGGTACGGAAGTGCGGGAAATGGAAATGCAAGAAAAAATAGCCCCAAAACGCAACAGATTTGGCATTTACGGACACCCCTTGGGGGCTACAACCGACCGCCCCGTGTCATACATTTTTTGAGAACTCTTTTCAGGGACCTTTCCATCGCAGACAGTACATGTATTCCTCTATTTTGAAGCGTTTAAAAGTGATAGAGCAGCTTCAAGTTGACACAATTTAAAATGTCGCCACAGAAATTCAGCGTATTTGGAATTATTTCGGAAAAAATCAACCATATTTGGCCTTCTGGGGAGGCTATATGCGGGCTACCCCCACGAACTATCCACTGTCAGAAAGATTCACAGACAACATTTGCATTACAGTAGTATGCCTCTATCTTCATCCGTTAAAGTAAGTTATAAAGCTTTAGATTTGACGTTGCTCGAAAATGCAACATATTTGGCCTTACGGACGGCTGCTCGGAGGCACTACCACCCCATGCTATACGTACTTTTTAGAAAGATCCCGTCGAGCTGGTGTTAAGCTCTAATTGACACGTGACTTGCCTTTTTCGAGATATTCGCGGTCAAATGGCAAAAACCGGTGTCTGAGAGGCCACAAATGGCCAACCCAAGCCCCTTTCTTTTCCCCGCATTTGGTGACCCCTAAAGATATCGCCACTAAAAGGGGAAAAGACTGTTCTGGACACATCTCTACCACCATGCAAACTTTGGCGCCGATTGGTTCACCGTCGCGTCGCCGAGATATCTCGGGCCGTACAAAATGACACGCCAGATTTAATATGCGACAAAAGAGTAGACAGTGTTTGCGTTTGTCGTACCAAATAACACTGTAGCTAATAGTGATGTGATGCGTACTGTATGCAGTGATGTCTCTACATCGGCTAGCGCCAAGGTTCGTCGACTGGAGACTGTCTCGCATCGACGAGGAAGTGGATCGGCTCAGCTGGTCGTCAGACGCCACGACTCCACCGAGTCCCCCACTGCCGCCGCCGCCGCGCATACTGCTCGACGACGACCCCGCAGCCAGCGACGCGTCAGCGGCCGATGGTGAACTGTCGGCCGACGAGACGTTGTCGTCCGACGTCATCTATAGCAACGCGGACGAGTGGCGGAAACAGCAGCTGGAGAGGAGTTCGGCTGATGATGAGCGCGACGCTCTGCGCTTCATCAAGGAGAAGTACGACTCGCTCGGCAAAATCGGCGTCGACAAACCGACGTCGGGGTCAGCAGCGCCGTCCCAGCCAGATCCGACCTCCGTCCTCGCCGACCAACAGACTGCCGCTGTCCACGAGAACGTGTCACGCCTGCAGCTAGACGAAAGTCCAACAGTTTCGGCCGAATGTGCCGAGTGCCTGGTTGACGAGACAATATCGTCGGAGGGGGTGTGTAGTGGAGCTGGGCAGCGTCGTCAACATCAGCATCCACCTTGTCAGTGTCATCATCAGCATCAGACTCAACAGCAGCAGCAAGTAGAGGAACAGCGACAGAGACTCGCTGGTGAATGCATCCCTCGAAGTCCACTGACTGACGGGGAGCTCGTACAGATAGAGTTGTTCTATCGCAGTTACAAGAGTTCTGTCTACGTGTCTACGTGCATGGCGACGCTGTCTTTCTCGAGGCCAGTCATCACGACTTCATCCAAGTCCAAGCCGACGTCCAAGTCGACCGACGACTACGACGACGGCGTGTGGGCGTGCGTGCGGACTGGCATCCCAGTGATAGTGAGAGATAACGCTGACGGACGCCGGCGCACGAGGCTCTACGTTCTGTTAGCGGAACGAGGGACGGGCTTCGAGCTGTGGCGTGCCCCGGTCGATCGGCTGTCCGACTACAGCGTCAGTGCAGCGTCAGCGGCGGTCAGTTGCAGCCAACACACGATGAGGTTGTCGGTCGACGAGACCATGTTTGTGACGGCCCGTCTAGCGTTCGACGACCAGGCCGCAGCGGACGAGTTCCACCGGCAGCTGATCCGACTTGCGACGGCTGCAGACAACGACTCGGCTGTGACGGTCGGCGGCGACCAGACCAAGAAGAAACGTCATCAGAAGCGTGTCGGACCAATTTCCAAATCCGCCATATCGCAGCCATGTTGCTTCTCGCACGTGACGCGCCTGGAACGAGGCATGCCTTGCCGTGGTCGTCCTGGTCTACACATAGTCGTCGCGTCTGGCCGTCAGATGCCGCAGGTGACATGTGCGACAGCGGACTTGACGTCGTCGTGTTCGACCAACTTGACGACTGCTACTAGACATAGTCATTCTTCGTTCAAAGCCAATCACATCTGAGTGAGTGAGTCATCGGCCGCGCTACATGGCAACCTGGCCCAGCTCAGCCCCAGCCCCAGCCCCAGCCATCGCTTCAGTCACTGCTCTTACACACTAGCTACTAATACGCACGATGAAGTGATGAACACTAGAATCATCATGGCAGGCCTGCAGTTAAAATACATCAAACAAGTGGAACGAGGCACGGCAAAACTTGCCCATCGCAGCGCTTTATTCACATTCGCTAGGTGGCACTTCGCTTTTTGGGCGTAGTCGTCTGGATTTAGGCCTAATTTGGCCCAAAATTTACCGTCATGACCTTATATTCGTTGCCTATTTATTGCCTATCTATCCTGAAAGCTATATGGCGATACCTTTAAGCGTTTACCCGTAATACTGCTAACAAACAAACAAACAAACAAACAAACAAACATGTCACCAACAACAGAACGTTACCGGCTGCCTCTGAGTGACGTCATTCAATTTCTACTGTTAACTGACATGTATGGCAACTTTTAACAGTAATTATAATCTCATCTACAAAACAATCTTAGCTTCGACTTATCATTTCATTTTCGTCTGCTGTTTATGCAGATTGTATGATCGGTTGATCTGCTTGTGTGTAGGCCTCGCAGAAGGTCGGTGCGCGCTGCGCTGTGCGTACTAGCAATAGCTATGACGTCGACTGCGCTGCGCGGTAAAGACGCACGTGTGAAATGCAGTTGACTTGACTTACTCGTTCTGACGCAGCGTTTATCTGAGTTAACATGCCTAAAGGCACTCACAGACCTACACACCATGTAGGCAGCCTACTGCGACAGTTTTATGATTTGAAAACTAAAAAAACTGCGCTTCTACGTATTCCATTTTCACCTTTATTTGTCGTAAGCGTTGTCTTTCTCACGAAATTTTGTATTTCATTTTTTCTTTCTTACGAACATTTCTCTGGATATATGACTAGGCAGACTTGTTGCCTTTAGAATAGTTTACCAGTAATTTGTTCATTTCGTTGTTTGTTTTACTTGAGAAAAAATCAGATTCAGAATATTAATTTGAAGTGTTGCAATAAATTAGGCCTACTGTTGATCGTTATAATTGTTTCTGTTGTTAACATGCGACAGAAGACGTTATTTGGATCGAATGAAAATCACGACAAGAATCTGCGGGAAAATATTGGACATTAGTTAATATTTGATGGAAAGTTGTCCTTCGGTCTGTTTTTTTGTGTTTGCTGGCAATATTTGTCTCACATTTTCGTATTTACGATTCTTACATTTAATTTTAATGTCCTATTATTAAGCCGCCGCTCGTTTACGCGACGGCGAAGTGTTCGTTCGTCTGTCGACTGTGAAGTTTGTTAGAAGTCATTCGCTACGCGGCAGCACTAACGGCGAGCTAAGGGGCTTTTCATATCCGATACACTTGTTTTACAATTAGTTACTAATGTGATAACGGCAGATTTCGTGTACATTTTGAGTTTGCTAGCATAGAATCTCGTTGATTATATTTATCCAGTTAACGGCAAATCTCTGTTTTCAACTTGCTTTGTTGATGGATAGAAACGCGCGTTCGCGCTTTCGCTTTTTTGTTTAACATGGCGTTGACAGTGGTTCTTTTGACGACACCGTGACCCTGTGAATGAATACGGTGTCACGACAGCTGTCTGAGTCGCACTGTGGCTTTAAACGTGTCACTAGTTGTTGACAGTGATTCTTTTGACGACAC
>Ga0209149_1002020_pt1 | contig 11010 bp, 7 predicted proteins | sample WorMetTyACAVOLI2_FD_187423 | JGI IMG/M metagenome (GOLD analysis project Ga0209149, IMG submission 187423) | Marine gutless worms symbiont microbial communities from Max Planck institute for Marine Microbiology, Germany - Olavius algarvensis... ...
GGACTGGTGGAGCGCTTCAACCAGATGTGCAAGAACATGCTGTATCACATCGTTCAGCAGCATGGCAGGCAGTGGCACAAGTTCGTACCGCTCATGACGTGGGCGTTACGAAAGGTACCGAACGCAACGATCGGCGTGTCCCCGTACATGTTGGTGTATGGACGTGTACCGTGTGGTCCGCTCGCTGCGCTGGAGGGATCATCGACAGGCGAACAAGATGTGACATTGCATCTGATGAAGGTCGACCTAAAGGACAAGCTGACGAACGCCGAGCAAGTTCAGGATGATGACAGGCCAGGCTTGTACACGGGAGCTGTACACTGCATCGAGACGACCTCGGAGTTCAAGGCCAAGACGATGCTGGATCACCGTGTACCCGAGACAGTCAAACCGGAAACGGATGTGGAAATACAGGTCGAGACTTTGAATTTATTTTCTGAATTACACAGTCCTTATGCGAATTGTAATTCACGTATGTTACTTCAAGTTCTGCAGCAGAGTGACTTGTGTTGTACACGGACTTACACTATCTTTTGTGTAGTAATACTGGTGTGGCTCCCACCAGACCCACCATGGCTAGTTGTGTCTGGTTGTGTTGCTAGTACACGGCCAGCGAGTGTAGTGTCTTTTGTGTATTTGATGTAATTTACATGGTCTGTACAATCAATGTAAAGGGTAGAGAGAAAACATAAGTACATGATACTAACCTGTAATGTGTTGTTTGTGAGTTGAAGGTGACTTTCACCGAAAGAATTTTTGTGTTTTCTCTGTCGCTGATGAACTATACGTGCATCGTGCTGAGTACGTGCCGATGTGGCGTACTCAGCACGATGCACGTATAGTTCATATTTGTATATTTGTTGGGTTGCCATTGTATTTGTACATATTTGCGTTTCTTTGATTATTTTGTATTGTGTAGATGCGTGTATTATCGCATTTATGTGGTGCAAGCGATGTTGCTAATTATATTGCACAATTATTTTGTGATTGTTTAATGTTCGCATAAATTGTTTTATTACATGGTGATTATTTGTGTGTATAGTGATATGTTATATCATAGTTTGGTTATAATGATTGTGTAATGATGCAATGATGTCTGTCGATATTATCAGAGTATTGATGTGATTAGTGTTGTGACATCACATGAGATGTATCACTATTGTGTATTGTGCATTTGTCAATGACTTTCGTGTTCGCTGAATATTTTGTGAGTTAGATAATATTCGTTTCATGGAACCCGTATATTTGCTCTCCCCGGATAAGGAAGGTATGTCAGGATTCGCCCTTGGTCCTAGAGTGGCAATCGTTTAAGTCGGTGATGTTTGTGTCAGTCACTATCCGTCTCTGGTCTGTGTTGGGCCATTGTTCTTAACGTGTGGTGGTAGTTTATTCCACGTTTTCTAGGACTAGTTCTAGAACTGGTTAAACTGGTTCGTTGATTAGTGACGTCAGAGAAATCCAAGTGCCGTGATTGGCTTGTCCAGCCAATTAGTGTTTATCGACGCATGTGCATTCGCCCGGCAGCGAAGAGTTTCTTATTACGGGTTTTGCACATGCGCAGCGGTTAAAATCTCACAGCGGAGTAGCGAGTAAGTTAGTTGACTGTTGTTTTTGGTCAGTCTCGTAGCCGTTTGTAGTCGTAGCTGGTGTTTGCTACATGTTGGCTCTGTTGAGTCGTGTTGTGCGTACGAGTAGCTAGTATTGCTACGTTTTGACTAGATTGACGAGTCGTCATTTGCGGAAGTTTGCCAAGTGTCTGGCAATTAACTTCGCATTTGCGGACGTGTGATCCGTCAGTCCACCGATCACGAGCAAATTGGTCACAGTCTGTTAGTGACTGTTGAATGTGTCACCTTGAAGTGGCATGGTTGCCGTGATAGTGTGTGGTACGTAATAGACCTCAATGTTCTTATTTAGTAATCAATTAAGTTCGACTGAATTTCGAGTTTACTATCTGTTTGTTGACATTCCAGCGGTATCATTGAGTAGATAGTAACTGTCGCTCATAGCTTATCTACTGTGGGAGTTGAATTCATTAAGTCATCTTCGTATAAATTGTTCTAGGGAGCTCAGTCACTATTGAGCCATTGAATTAGTTCCTCTGTGTCTAATAACTGTAAATTGTTGTTTGCTTTACATTATATTTTACTATAACTATTCATCTTGATTCATTCAGAGCTTTAGGACATCTGTCATTCCGATATATTCACATAATTGACTTCAGTACCTCACATTTAAAATAGATAAGTAACCAAAAACCTCACGCCTATGGAAAATGCATATTCGCATAACTGCATGATGCATAGAGATACGATGCTGAAATACGGCACGCTGTTTGATCTTGCCAAGTACTTTGAGCACACACAAAAGTTTCAGCGTACGAAATACGGTGGGGGGCTAGTAGCCACATTAAATTTTGGGACACCCTCTTAATCTCAGTAACTAATGGAACTGGGAAGTTGAAATTTGGCACACTTGTAGGCATTTACGCGTACTAGCGCCCAGTATAAAAAATTGTCCGCTAGGGAGCAGCTGGGGAAATCAGGAGTTCCCACTCTTTATTTTGGGACCCCCTCAGATCTACGAAACTAACTGAGGTAGAAAGTTTAAATTTGGTAAGCCGGTAGGCATTTGCAGGTACTATGGCTACATGTAAAATTTGCCCGCTAGGGGGCGTCTGAAGAGATCAGCAGGTCCCAGTTTTTATTTTGGCACCCCTCCATATCTCAGTAACTAATGGAGCTAGGAAATTGAAAATTTGGCACACTAGTAGGCATTTATGCATACTAGCATCCTGTATAAAAATTTGTCTGCTGGGGGGCGTATGGGTAAATCAAAAGCACCCACTCTTAATTTTGGGATCCCCCTCAAGCCTCCGAAACTAACTGAGCTAGAAAGTTGTAATTTGGTACGCTGGTAGGCATTTGCAAGTACTATGGCTACATGTAGAAATTTGTCCGCTAGGGGGCGTCTGAGGAGATCAGCAGCTCCCAGTTTTTATTTTGGGACCCCCTCCATATCTCAGTAACTAATGGAGCTAGGACGGTGAAATTTGGCACACTCGTAGGCATTTACGCGTACTAGAGTCCTGTATAAAAATTTGTCCGCTAGGGGGGGTCTGGGGAAATCAGGAGCTCCCACTTTTTATTTTGGGATCTCCTCACTGGTATAGCCCTTACAAGCGACGGCGTTTTGAAAATCGGTCTGATCAGACGTTCTGTATCTTGCTGATTAAAGATCTCCTGTCTGTCAATCTTCACTCTGTCACTTGGCCCATAGCATATTATTATTATTATTATTATTATTATTATTACCTCCGCCAATAAGGCGGATGTTATGTGATCATTCTCATGTCATTCTTTTATTCGCTCTGTCATTCTGTAAACAGGATAACTGACAAACGCGGAAAAAGACGTCGACCAATCTTGGCAGGCACGGCAAGAGGTGACTCTCTAGAAGTGGTTGACTTTTGGTGGTGATCTGTGCGTGGATTCCGGTTTTTCATTTTTTTGCCACTGAGGAATAGGCCATTTTCTGACATTTGTTAGCACTTCTCTGTTTTCTCAGTTCTCATGCAATCAACAGCCGATTTAAACCAAACTTGGCAAAATGAATGACGCAGATGAATGTATCCACAATTTTGGAACGGATATTCGACAGACATCCGGATCTAGATTAATCCAAAAAGTTGAATTTGAATCCGGATCACTTTCGTTTCAAATTTTGCCGTCGGCAGAGGTTTACACTCTCTATTACAGACAAAACATCTTTAATTAGCAAGATACAGAACGTCTGATCTGACCGATTTTCAAAACGCCGTCGCTTGTAAGGGCTATACCAGTGTTCTATCAAAAATGGTATCAGTGATATTTGCTGTTTTAGAGATGTCATTTTGAGCCCTTACAACTGTAGTTAAACTTCCACGGAAGTTTTTAACATTAATCCCAATAAATAGTGACAAAAGACACTTCTACAGAAAGGAACACGAATAATTTACAAACGTATCTAAAAAAGAACAAATGCTATTATTACGATGTGCATGTACACAAGATGGATGCATACTGACTATCAGATTTTAATGCTGTATGCACTATTAACAGAGCTTTTATCACTATACACATTCGTCACAGCATCGAAGCAAATACTAGAGCATTTGACTTGGCAGTAGTGTCAAGTCCAATGCTATTATAGCCTTACCTGCAGAACTTAAAGACGATCGTCTCAAACACTAGAACCGGTCCAGTTGAGCCAATCACTGTCAGTGGTTGACCAGCAAAAAGGTGATATGATGTGCCACAGATTGCACCACTAACCAGGCTTTCCATGGCCGCCTACATTCCAAACATCATCAACAGTATTACATGACAACAGTGCATCATACTTGTCACATGCTCAATGACCACAAAGTGGTGTTAGACTTGCAGCAAGGCTAACACATAAGAAAGTTAACAAATACAAGCAAAGTTTGCATTTAAATAACAAAGATACAACAGTAACCTGCTTAACAGTGGCAACAGTAGATGACTGATCTCTGATAAATTTGCGCCTTGATTCTAACTTGACGACGCTTTATAAATCATAAATCATTTACTTACTTACTTACTTACTTACTTACTTACTGAACTACTAATAAAAACTGTAACTGTTACCAGCCATACTTACAATGTTGTGGTTCGTTGCAGTGTCGAGCAGACCACCAAACGTAATGATTGGAGTCAGACATGCAAAGTACATGAAGAAAAATGAAGCGATACACTGCAGATGTAAAGCATCCTTGAAGTCACTCAAATACCACGGTGCCTTGCGCAGTAGATCATTGCGTAACCCACCAAACAGTCTGCAGAGCAAAGCATAAGCTTCCTCACAACCACAGCTGAGAAAGGCGAGTCATTAAATATAATTAGACACTGAACTCAACTCAAATTACTTGCACTTCCAGATGTGTACTAACACAAGTGTGTATAACTGAGACAGACAACACAGCACCTGCCAGTACGTGCCAGTGTGGCATCTCCATGCTGCTCATCCTCTGCAGCTGTGTGTCCTGCTCCAGACTCCTCCATAATTGGTGACATCTGGCCATTCGGAGGCTTCACTGGATCTGGCTTCTTACGCTTCTCCTGTACATAACAGTAGTTCATCACTAGTATTCCATGCACATACTACAAACAACACATGTTACCTACAAGACACATCAGCTACATATCGATTCATATGCCAACATAAACCAGTTTGTATGAACGGGCTACCTCACAACAATAAGGATTGTATATGGCACCAGTGCAAATAACAACAGAAATATTAATATTTTTGTTGCACACGCTGTTACTGCCATACATTTATAGTATATTTATGCAGAAGTCAACAGCAGCTAGTGTTTTTTTACAAGAGTTAATCGCAAGATACATTAGCAGACTACACTCATGACACTATTATTAACCATCATCAAAGGCGTACGCTTACTGCTGAATAGCTAATATACACTAACTGGCAACCAGTCACGCTGCTCACTGGTCTCCGACCACCACCAACAAACAGTGGCTAACAACCTGTGACGGAACTGCTTTAGGTGGTTCAATGCGTATAGTTGGATCCCATTCACCAGGCGGCAGTACTGTAACACAGTCCAGAAATTCATCAATGCCAGCCAGCAGATCATTGCGGTCACGAGCTTTGTATGCCACGTCATGAAAAATCTACAGGACAACACAGCAAGTGCAATCTTTCCAGCACTAGTCACTTGAATGCTGCAGATCTAGTAAACGCTCAAAACTACATATTGTACGACAACAACAACAACTGTTTTACGGCCCTGTTCCAGGATCATCTGGGTGAGTCAGCAGAGGGAAAATGATTGGACATATTAACCCCAACTATCATCACTATCCCCTCTCAGTACCTCTCGTTAGTCTCACCTCTGAAATGACCTATAAAGTGTCGAGTATGACGTTAAACCCTACTATACCTATACCCTGATTAATCTTCTCCATTTACTACAGATCAATGCATCTGCCTTATTTATGTTCAAACTTTTCATATTCCCTTCATTCAACTAATTCCTTCCATCTTCTCTTTGGTCTACTTCTGACCCAAGCACCTTCAACCACAAAATCATACATCTCTTAAACAACTCACTGTCATCCTTTCAAAGTACATGACCATATCCTCGTAACCTAGCACGATGCACTACAGACAAAATATCCTCTAGTCCTAACCACTCTCTCAATTCGACACGTGCTACCTAATCAGATAGTCTCACACCACTCATATGTCTAACTGTTCTCATATCTGTTGTCGACAATGTTAACTCATTTTCCCTCCTTATAGGCCAAGTTTCACTGCCGTGAAGCATATGTCTTCATATGCATAAAGCACATACTGTAGGCCAAGGCTTAAAGTTGAATTTTCTATCTTCTTAAAACAAACATGGCAGAAACCTGAAGTGCTTGCCACATTAACCATAAACTAATGAAAAGGTGTCCACACAATCACAATAAAACTAAACTAAAATTGCAATAAAACAAAGTTTTATTGTAGATGAGTGGACCTCTGCAACATAACTACAATAAAACTGCCCAATAAAAAATCTCATATTGCAGCCTCTTTAATTACAGAAGTCTGACATTAAAACTGACCATTTTATGTCCTTGCCCGGCGGACCATAGACAATAGAATATATAATTCTAGACTAAACACTTCGCATCAACTGCGCAGACGAAAATGTTATCAATTTTTACGAGACAAAAAATGGCAAACACATCGAAAGACGGGCTGCTATTGGGCGGAGGAATATGCCACATCACAGCTGCACAAGCAGAAATAAAAGAAGTTCGTGCTTGCGTACGTAAATATTGTTTTAACGCGTTAATTTTCGGCAATATTTCGTCAGCTTGTGCGAAAGAAAATTTAATTGCTGCAACGTATTAATGTTAAGTTGAAGTTCGCGATCGAATAGCGGTGGTTATCTCAGAGATTATAGTCCGAAGTGGATGCCATTTTTTAGCCCATTTCCGGTGGTGACATAATCAGCAAGCAGTACAGGGGCTGTGCGGCAGACCACTTGTGCAAATTTGCATCAAAATCAGTTCATGCATTTACAAAATATTGTGTTCACAAGTTTGGTAAAGGATAAATGGATGAACGGATACAAGGACGAACAAACAGGTGGAGCACAAAAAGCCTCTGCCTGCCAGTATGACAAGGTGGAGGCATAATAAAACAAACATTTAAACAGTTTTGTTTTGGTTTTACTGCAACTGTGCAGACACACTAAGACTGAGGAAGTAAATGCTGCAAAACAGATTAAAAGAAAAGCAGGAGACAATGACAGACTGACACTGCAGTCGTCTCACTGTAATGAACTGCAAAGAATGCTGGAGTCTAACACTGTAGTGAGTTCGATCTGTTATCAGGCAGGCCGATGTCAGATATCTACTATTCTCTAACAAATAAGTTGACTAATCAGTCACCTCATCAGACATTAGTGTTGCAATAGATCGGCCAACTTCATGGTATCTCTGTTGGTTGCCAATTGGTCCAAGCTGAATGAAAATAAAGCGCGTTGGCACACAGACCTCAGTGAGGTCAGCTAACAGAATAGCTTTCTGCAGGCGAATGAATGCAACGAGTGGTTCTGTCAAACAATCTACTTCACCAATCAGAATATTTGATGCCTCAGCACCAGGCGGGATCTTCTTCAGAAAGTGTTCATTAAACTACATACACACAGCACACCCAACAACCATCAGCCAGCGACATTTCACAGACACTCAGCAGTGTTATGACAACATAATCACACCACCATCACTAGTAAATTACAAACATCACATGTGTGGTGAAAATAACACAAAAATACATATAGTACCTTATGTGCACCTTCAGTCACATCACTAGAACTTGTGTTTCTTGGCAGATTACCGTGTACGTCTTTGGAAAACATGGACTTAGTACCAGCAGACTGCAGAAATCCAGTACTCTGATGACCGGACCGAGCAAATGTGTCTAGCATCACATCACTCAAACATCAACAGACTAGGTTGCAGACTAGAACTGCACTGAGTTCAATCTGTTATCAGACTGGCCGATGTCGGATATCACACACGGAGGAGGGTAAGGGGCAAAAACACGTACATATTAAGGAAGAGATGTGTTAGCAGCATACAACAGTCCAGTAGTTTCTCATCACGTAACAGCAACCAACCTACACGTCACAAGTGCTTTCAAGTGACAGTAACCTCACCCCATGCCACCTGACAAATTTAATAGCACTCTACCACAAAAATTTTATAAAGATAGTTGACATAGCCATTTTCCTTCGTGTTGCAATGTAACAAACATCGTAATATAATAACACACACGTCATCCAAAACGAATACCTTGCATTCGGCTGATGACAAGGCAACGTAAACAAACCCTTCTACAATCAAACTGATGACATTTCATTAAATGTTTAACCCATTTAGCATCTATTAAGTGAGGCAGCAGCGTGCTGCGTGCCGTATATTTAATTCGCGGCCAGAGATGCTGCTGCCGCTGCTGCTGCTGCTTCCACGTTGCTGCAGCAGCCTATATAAAGAATAGCAACATTTACGTAAAGACAAATATTTATTTGACGACAATCAAAGATAAAACGAAACTAAGAAATCTGTCCACATCCTTGTCATCCACTATGTAAACTATTATACACTGTGTTTCAAAAAAAAGTTCACCCTTGGGACTTTCATGATAACAGTGTGAAATGGAAACCAATTTAAATAATATTTGGCAGAAATGTACCTGACAAAATTTGCAACAAAACTATGCAACAAATGTGAGATTTATTCGTTGAACGTTGCTAGTTCAAGTTTCAAAATGAGATTTAATTTTCTTCAAATTCAATAATAGAACAATTGAAACATTGCGATTCAGACAGCTTTTGTGATCGCAATATGAGTTGTTTCTATACTAAATCTTGCATCATATTACTGGCATGACAGGTTTTTGCTAATGTCACGGCGTAATATTATTTTTACCTTTTTTCTCTTACTTATTTAATTCGATGGGCATCTAACGTGCGTGCACCCTCACTGCCACAGTTAAATGTGTATGCGCCGCGTTGCCTGGTAGTACCAAACGACGCTTTCATGTAAACATGGGTTTCAGTGACGATGATCAAATTTTGGCCGTCACTTCGAACATTTGCTGTAACATTGCAACTAGAACTTGTCTAATTTAGGCTGGCTGATTATCTGATATTTGGATACTTCGCTTGTTTGTGTTGCGTGTCGTTCTCCCTTGCGTCGTGTGACGTACATATTAAGTTAATAAACTTTACCGTTTTACTGTGTATAATATTCATGCATATGTTTTACCGTGTAATGAAAGGAATACACCAGATAGCTGCAAATTTGCTCAGCTACATTCCCACCAAATGTTATCGAAATCGGTCAACATCTGACTTAGTTATTGTGAAAAGCAAACGGTGAACTTTTTTGAAACACAGTGTAGTAGCGTCACTATCGTTGTCGCCCTCAGCTTCTGTATCGTCACTAGTACAGTTACTGTCAGACGAATTTTCAAAATCTGAGTCTGACTCTAGATCGCTATCCACATTGTTCAAAAGCCTAACATCTTCATAGTATAAGCACGCTTTCTAGTTGCCATGGCTGACCACACAAGACTATAGCTGTATGGTTACGGATGCCAGCATTGGGACAGTTGGAGGGAGATAAGCAAGGGAAAGTAGAAATAAGTGTGCAATTAGCTCAGCCCATTAGTGGCACTGAAGACATGCACCAGCAGGGTGTAGGGCATCTGTTTTGTATTATTTACCGTCATGAGACAGAATCGTGCTAAATGTGGCAACAGCAGTCTGCAACTTGTTGCCCGAGACAGACGCTGTGTTGTCGCGACATCCAGCCCGAGACTGTCTCGAGCTAGATGCTAAAGGGGTTAAAGTACTAATGCTGACAAAACTCGAAATAAAACATATTTTAGATAATTTACTGCACTCACTTACCTCAGACAAGTTACGTCTAAACTGCTGTCAGAGCCTAGAGACCCATGCTATCTTTTTGCTGCTGATATTAGAGGTCTATATTCATTCACTTTTACTTATCAATCTTGGGAAAAAGCAATATAGGGATTATGAGCATTCAACATCATCGAAATTCACACCAGTTGAAAGCTCCTATGTGACTGCCTATTAGTGTTTTATAGTAACCTATAATGGCCTGCTATTTCCTACAGACCGTCATCATTCCATTAGAAAAGAAACCGAATGCTACGGAATGTAGTGATTTCAGGACAATTAGCCTGTTGGGACATGCGGCAAAAGTACTAATAAGAGTACTTACGAAGCGTATTTAAGCGAAAACAAATGCGATAAACCGTACTGGGAAAGATCAGTTTGGTTTTCAGAAAGGTAAAGGTACAAGAGACGCCATCGCAACATGAAGGGTACTGGGAGAAAGAAGTCTTCAACGTGGAAAGGATCTATGTATATGTTTTGTTGACTACGAAAAGGCATTTGACACAATAGACTGGCGGAAGATGATGTGGATGTTGAAAGATATTGGAGTGGACTGGAGGGATAGAAATTTGATTGCCAAGTTGTATTTGGGCCAAAGAGCAGTTGTCAGAATTGACGGAGAGCTATCTGGCTACTGCATCATCAGACAAGGAGTTAGACAAGGATGTCCTTTGTCTCCATTACTGTTTAATCTTTATATCCAGTATGTCATCAACGAAGCACTGGAGGTTATACAGGAAGGAGTCAAAGTGGGAGGTGTGCTGATACTAGCAATTCGATTTGCAGATGATCAAGCCATAGTATCACATACTGTGAAAGGATTACAAGTTATTATGGACGCACTGCAGGATACATCAGAGAAGTACAACATGAGAATCAATACGAAGAAGACTAAAATCATGAGAATGTCTACTAGACTGGTAAAATTTCCGGAAAAAGGCCTTCACTAAAAATCACGGAGCATTTCTGGGTAAAAGTGGGGAACATCACTTTTCTTAATG
>Ga0209149_1002021_pt1 | contig 11009 bp, 10 predicted proteins | sample WorMetTyACAVOLI2_FD_187423 | JGI IMG/M metagenome (GOLD analysis project Ga0209149, IMG submission 187423) | Marine gutless worms symbiont microbial communities from Max Planck institute for Marine Microbiology, Germany - Olavius algarvensis... ...
ATTTTAGAAGCAGTCCGGGTTTTATATAATGTACATCGTGTTTTGTGATTAAATAAAAACCTGATAGACTGGTTGTAGGCAAGTTTGTTGCTAATCCAGTTTTCTCGTCTCGGTTTCTGTCTGTCATCTCGTCTACGTACAAACCATCACAACGATCACAAGACTATACATGCACATTTGACATATTTACACCAGCAGATCATCATCATCATAGTCATCATCATCATCATCATCGTTGTCGTCGTCGGCGTCTTTATCACGATTTCTCTCATGTGTGGCGCAGACAGCAGCATCCACTTATCGTAAAACTTCGAATAGAAGCCGGGCCCCGGATAGACGCCGAGTCCCGCATACAGGCCGGGAGTCTGATTCACTTGTGCTGATAGAAATAGAAGCCGGGTACCGGTTACAAGCCGGGTCCTGCATACAAGCCGCGGGTGTAGTTAAATACGGGTGTTTACTGGTGAAACAGCAAGCGATGAGATCGTTTCCGCAGTAAGAATATAGGATGAAAATGGCTTCTCGTAAACGTAAATCTTTTAGTGTGAAAATAAACAAAATACTGGTACCCGGTAAACACAAACTTGACATGTTATGATACAATCCGGGCCCCAAATAGACGCCAGGCCCCGCATACAGGCCGGGGGTCTGATTCACTTATACTGAGAAGCCGGGGGCTTCTATCCGAAGTTTTACGGTATAACAACAACAACAGCAACAGCAATAATAATAATAATATACATAGGCCTGAAGCCGGCATCACAAAGCGTATAAAGTTAGAATGTAGCCCGAGTTAACGTAAGCTTTCTACATTGTATTGAAACTATCACTAAACGTTCAATATAGGACTTGCTGCGGGACGTAGGCCTACATTGTAAGGGGAAGATCCAAGCACGTTGCATCACTGAAATTTTTGGGATAAATCGGGGTCAAATTCACCAAACAGCGTGATGTCTGGTATCAGATTTGGCAGAAACCATCCCTTTTATTGCACATATTTGTATTCCAAATGCCTCCAAATCGTTGGCGGCCGGGACTGCCCCTGACCACGCGTGGGGTGCCTGTCCCCTGCAGACATCACAGTCGGCGAGGGAAGGGAAGGACGAAGTGAAGGAAAGAGAGAGAGGGCTGCTTCATTGGATGTATACGCCTCTGTAAGCTTGTACGTTTGTCACGTGACGGAGACTAATAAAACTTAATTAAACAACAGTGCAATCCATCGAACGAAAAGGCAGCCGCTGTCTTTAGCACGGAAGCTCGTTCTGTTTAACAGGTGCGACGAGATTGAAAACGTCTGATATACCGAGAGCGGGATCTCGGAGGCAGGTTTTCCTGCGTCTGATGTCGAGGCTTGTAAAGTTGATGGGCGAGTAGATGCTGACGTTCAGTTGCATCTTCACGTCGACGTCAGAGCTCGACTTTCCGCTGCACTTGAGCTTCATACTGAACACTGCCACCAGATTACGTCGCTACATTTCTCACAATTTTCATGTGACGTGTTAGAACGCTATACCCGATTAACAACAACGATCAGGAATCACTAGCAGGGGCGTCTATCCCCCAACAGCAGTGGCGCAGTCCCCCCCCCCAACTTCCCCAAAAACAGGTGTCAGAGGAGCACAAATAATCCTCCAGAAAGACCACGCAATTAAACCATTTGTACTTTCTGTTATCAAAATATTGTCGCGATAGTTGAGCCGTTGTTAATCTTATGGTCAATAAGGGAAAACTCCTGAGTGTTTAACTGAATAGAGCAATAATGATAGGCCTACTCGCCTACAAATCCTAGTTCATGTCCACTTTGATCGAAATAAAACTTTTCTAAAGTTACGATTGTTGCTCTCGGCAACATTTCACGTCTATCTTTGCTTCCCGCGAAATGTCAAAGTTAACCCCCCCCCCAATTTTGACGATGGCGCAGCTGCGCCATCAAGGTATAGATAGGGATAGACGCCACTGATCACTAGGCTTTGTGGTCGATCACTAGATTCCTAATACAACTGTTCAAACCCTCTAATAACCAGTTAATAACTGAATGTCGCACGTATTTTAATTTCTTTGTTCGCAGTGAACTACCTGAAATAATAAAACAGATTGGGAAACGTTACAAGAATTGTGAGGATATAATCTGTTATTCTGGAGTAAACAACTCTCTGTGAAAATGGATAGATATCACGTATTTATTTGAGCGCTGCTTTACTACCACCGCAGCGATACCGCAGCGACTGTGGTATTGCTAAAGTAATATTCTTCAACACAACCTGAAAATTATACGTAAATTAGTTGCGACGTTTCAGGTTGTGTTGAAGAATATTACTTTACTATTTAAATTACCATCCTAATGAACTTTTTCAAGTAGACTGTGGTATTGTTTTCAGTAGCATCTGTTTACGGGTGTGTGGGTGTTTGTCAACGCGATATCCCTTGAACCGTTTGAGACATCGTCATGAAATTTTTATGTGAGCAAGACACGATAAGCTGGGAAGATTTTTTTTAAATGGCTGCATTTCGATGCACTGCGGCCGCGCAGGGCGCGGATGGTGATGTTCTAGTTCATTTTACCCGCCATTCGCTCCTTAGAGCGAAAGGCGAGGTATTAGTTTTACTGTATTTTTTTGTTCGCTTTTCTGCCAACGATTTGTCGACAACTCGCGGGCCGATTCACGCCAAATTTTGCACGCGGGCGTAGTCTGGTTCCGGATGTGTCTTCTCCCCTTTTGCGGGTTAGCTGCCCCGGGGGGCGGAAAAGGGGAAATGAAATTTTCGTTACTATAGGAGTCAATGGGGAATTTTTGCATTTTGGTGGTTATTGAGCGATATCTCAGCAACGCGTAGACGGATCCACACCAAATTTTATATGTGTAGGGACAATGTCTGCTGACGTGCCCCTTCCCCCTCTGGGGTCCATTGGCCCCTGGGGGGTGGGTGGAGGGGGAATTAAAAACTCAAAAAATGGGGGTGGTCTCATTCGTGCAGTGGACAGCTACCATTTCTATTTTTCTCAGCGCTTCCAAATGTGGTTCAATATGTAGGGCAGAGACATGCGCACATTCTGGTGTAGAACCGTCAAGATCGGTCAAGGCGTTTCTACAGGGTTAGCCAAAAAGTTCGCAAAAATTTCGAAATTTTTACCATTTCGACACTTTACGTCCACATATCTCAGAAACGATTAAAAATAGAGGCATATAAGCAGGTACGAAAAAAAGGTTTATCCCTCCCCTATCCAACTGTCGCATGTGTATGGACTCATCGCTCATGGGGTTCTACAGTGTGCATTTCGAATTATTGAGCATTTCGAGATTTTACGTCCCTGTATCTCAGCAACAGTTACAACTAGAGGCAAGTCAGGAAAAAATCCTAGTACCTCCCCTATCCATCTGTTGCATCTATATCGGCGTATCTCCCACAGCGTTCTACAGGCTGGGTCAAAAAGTTGGTAACACAATACCAATTTTGCGCATTACGGCTATAGCACCTGAGCCAACTACCGTTTCTGTTTGTTCTGAGCGTCGTCAAGTGCGGTCGGATATGTAGGGACAGACATGCGCACATTACGGCACAGAGCCATCCAGGTTGGCCAAGCAGTTTCCACACGGAGAATAAAAAACTTCGAAAAAATTACATCTTTTTCGATCATTTCTAGCCTTTACGTCCCCTATATCTCAGCAACCGCTAAAAATAGAGCCATACAAGCAGCGTACGTACCTTTTTACCGTCCCTGTACCCCCTGTAGAAACCCCGTGAAACCTGTGCCGGTGACTGTGTCGAATGCGAATGGCGGGTTTGTTTCAGTTCTACTGACGCATTTGTTGTTTTTATTGCACCTTTTACAACGATGGCGAATAAAGGTTTTAACATTTAAACCGTTTTAACATTCCAACCGTCATCGTGGAACGTCAAATTCAGGTGATGATGCCCCCGGAGGTAATGTAACTGTATTGAAAATTCACAGACATTTTTTCTGAAAAACATAAGACAAAAGTTCGGCTTACGAGAGGGTCGCGACGGCACGATGCCTTCTCTTTTGATAGCGAGAAGAGGTAGAACCAAGGCTGCAGGACTCGATACGTTCACTGCTACACTGTAGTACATCTGCATGCATTTCAACGCAACGACACTTAAATATCGAAGTTTATTCGTCACAAGGGTACACAAAAACAAACCGAGAAATGTAAATGTATAAATTAAACTATAAATTCCTTGCCCATGCAGCGTTGAAATTAATATCAGTCTGTCATTGATAGGATAGGTGTTCCTCGGTGTTATGCTGGACAGTCGGCTGACTATGTCAGCACACACGTCAGCTGTCTGTCGTTCGTGCTTTTTCCAGCTGAGACAGCTGCGAACGGTCAAGCAGTCTCTCACCTCTGACGCTGTTTGTACATTGGTACAGGCGTTTGTCCACTCCAGGCTGGACTACTGCAACTCGCTGTTGGCTGGTGCTGCAACGCCTTCGGTGTATTTTCATGTTTTTTCCGTCATGATTTGTTTTTGGAGTATTTATGCATTAGTGCTAAAGAATTATGTCTAAAACGAATGAAAAAGTGAATAAATAAAGACAATGTTTACCGGCATGATGTGGCGCAGGTTTTGCCAATTGAAATAAATCTCGTCAATGTTGGGTTTCAGCGGCAGATTAAACGTGAGCGCATAGTCGTTAATGACGCCGTCTTTGACGTAATATAGCTCACCTGGAATACCTGCAACAACGTCGTCAGGACAGGACTAGATTAGAAATGCACACCGAGTGGTGCCAGAAACAGCAATCGCGCTCGCGCACTTTATCAGCATTCACTAGATGACGCCACCAGTCCTTTTTGGCGAAGTGATCTGAATTTTAGCGCAGTTTGGTCCCAAATTTAATTAAATGATCCAAGAACGATTGTTGAAAGTTTCATAACGACAGCTTTAACCCTTTAATCGTCACATTAAAACCGCATGGCAGCGGACCATTTATACAGCAATACAGTGATTTGTACACTGGCCGTTGATGGGTAGGCTGTTACATTTGGTACAGCGAGGAGGGGACTGGGCGGGCCACAGGTCCCTCCTCGTTGTACCAAATGTACATTGTAACAGCCCACCCATCAACGGCCAGTGTACCAACTTCATATTATTCGATGTGGTACTATAACTACCTGTGCCTATTAAATGGTTTACCGTTTTTCCGTAATCTTGGTAACAAACATCAAAGAAACGAACGTACGCCGCCAAAAACTACCGGGTGGGCCAAACTAAACGGGGCCAATGCAGTTTAGTAAAGCAGGTTTTAGAGAAATTTGATAATTATTGACAAGTGAAATACCAGTTCATCTACGCACTTTGAGAAGCCTAAAATTAAATACTTTTCGTCAGGAAGCGCTACAAAAGCTAATGATTTTCTCTGTAGTAGCATTTTAGCTGTTTTACTTACTCATAACTTTTACATGAAAACGATTTTATTAACAAATAACTTCTGTGGTAAAAAATGTCTGCTTTTGCTAGTCTAAAATGTGCTGTAATCTTCCTAATGGGAATAGCTACCTGTTTTCTTTGTTAAAATAACGCGTATTTTATTTTCTGGAATCGGGAGTACAACACGACTTTCTTTGCAAATCAGCCTGTCACATAGTGATGATAGACGTGGCGCCCTCTAGCGTGTACATTTTCATTAAGATAAAACTGACATCGTGTCACTTGTTGATCGATGTAGTTTACACCAGTCCTCCCAAAAATCTGTTAATTTTATAAGTGCGTTCGCTTGTTACAAGCAAAAAATGTAACCTGGCCCCGTTTAATTTGGCCCACCCTGTATAGGCTACCTCGCCAATGTCGTGGCTTTAGTGCTGTATTAACCGTATTGTTTCTAGTACAATGTGTGCTGCCGCAGCGTTATCATCATTATTGTCTGTCCAGTGCTATGCATTGACAGAATGTTTATAAAATAATTTACCTGTGTGTGTCTCTGTGTCACACTTTCTGTCAACTCGCCTACAGGTCAGACCCCTCAACGGATTTTTACAGTTGGTAGCTTAGAATAAGACGCGGATTTACGCGAGGATGTGCCTTTTGGGGGGTCTCGATGATGAATAATCACATTTAGGGGTCCAAAGTCCCCCAAAACCCCCATTTTTGGGGCCTGAATAGGCATTTCAAGCCAAATAGTCTATGCGAAAAATTCAAATAGCTATATCTTCAGATCTGTGTATCAGATTGACATGAAATTTGACAGGCAGCTGCGGCCAGCAACAGAGACTTCGTGAGTGATCTCGTATGGTGGTAAAACAATTCCAAGATGGCGGACGGCCGCCATTTTGAAAATCGATATATCGCCATATCTCAAGCGAAAAATCATCCGATTTCGATGAAATTTTGTACACAGCAGCAGATTTTGAACTGGATAAACGTCACGTGATCAAAAATGAAAAAGTTGCATTGAACAGACTCCGAGTTCGACAGAACGTATTTTATGTTACTACCATTTTTTGTTTTAACATTTGATTAATTTTGTTTTGCAAATGACCTGAATGACAGAGCTGTGACTTATGATACGTCGTTACGACCAGCACCCGACGTGTATCATTCCAGGAGATGGCGCGATGGTAGTTGGTGGGCATCAACGGCTAAAACCAGCTTTGCGATGACTACCTGACCTGTCTACTAATGTTAGACCCAATCATATTATACGACATAAATAAGCAAAAGTTGTCAGTTGTCATATTCCACAGTTGTCATATTCTGAAGCCTTGGATAAATCTGGCCTTAATCGCCTACTCGTCGTAAAAAATTACTAAGCAGATCTTTAGACCAATTAAAAGTCCTACTCACCCACTGCATTACTTAATCCCACCCCAAAAGTTTCCAGTTCTCAGATGATATTAAGACCTACGTACCCATATCAAATCCCAAAGTGCAAGAAAACTAGATATGGTAAAGATTTCATTCCGTACTGCATTGCAAGGAAATACTAGGTCCAATGTGTGTTTTTTGTTGTTAATGTGGATTTTTTATAAGTATTTAAATGTTTTGTAGTTGTTGATGACATGTTATTTTGTATTGTAACTTTCAACCTATAGTTGCATTACAATAAATTACTTACTTACTTACTTACTTAAGTGCATCGGCAAGTGCGACGGACTATGGCGAGTTGATGACACTAGTCGCTGGTAAGCGGCGGATCAGTTTGTTGATGGCGGGAGACGACGACGAAGTGTATGACAAGAAGCCTCAACGTTACGCGGAAGGCAACGTTACGCAGTGCTAAATCTGAAGCCTAAGTAACAATACTGTAATAAAAGACTCCTCCGCTCGAGGTATTATTTTGTTGAGGCTAACTACTGACGGACACAAAGCATCGCACAGCAGAGCTACTATCATTTACGATGTTCAGCTCGATAGTCTTACAGTAACGCAATTTGCCGCGAATGGTGTACCAGATAGTACTGGGTTAGTCTGAGTTGGCGTAGGTCGGGTATAAACCGGACAAAAATACGGCTGTCAGCAACACGTAACAAAGCGGGTTGATGTTTTGCATTAATGATGCGCAATATGCGTAATGGACATCGGCGCAACAGTAGGTCTCGTTCTCGTGCCGATCAGTTGACGCATCGCCGGCTCCACGGCGGCTACATCATCCTGACCAGCGCACCTGCTCGAGTACCAACCATCCTTGATGTCGTTGAGGTGACGCCACGCCAGATAATCCGTGCGATTATCGCTCGATTTGGATGCGCCCACTTCTCGGTCTTCGATGAACGACGCTCCACGTGTGCAGTAACTTGACACAGCGGGACTAGCTTCAATGACTACATTGTGACAATTTGGGCCACTGCAGGACGACTAGTTGGGCGACATCGAACAGTCCAGTTTCATCACTGTTCTCTGTCGGCTGCTGGCAGTATTTGCCTTGCAAAGCGAAGCCGGACTCGCTTCTTTTCTGATGACCTGTTGGTATCTAGTGTACTGCTCGCTTTGCTCTTCTGTAACTGCCTTATTCCATTCTGTGGATATTTCTCCACCATCGACGTCTTCGTTTCCTTGACTCACAGCAAGAAGCACAGAAGCAGCAGCAGAAGCAGCAGCAGAAGCAGCAGTAGTAGTTGTTACCTGTGCGCCTCTGTATAGAGGAGGAACAGGTATTGTGATCACCTGCGTGTGTCTGTGTCTCTCTCTCTCTCTCTGTGTTCGTCTGTCCGCAAGATAACTCGCGAACGCGAAGATAGATGTCCACCAAACTTTGTAGGCATGGGCAAGGGGTGTCTCAAAAAACGCGCCAACTTTGGCAAGCTGTAGTTTCTATAAGCATGGACTGATTTTTTATATGTATGTTCAACTTTCCTTGTCCCTTCACTTTTAATTATTTTATTTGCTTTTAAATAGCTGCGACGGAAATGACGCGTTCTGACGTTTATATGTGCTCGTGAAACAATCCAGCTCCTTTAGCAGGAAACACCAGACTTTATGTCTCCAGATCTGTACCCGCCAAACAGTCCGGTTGACTACGGAATGTGTGGACTTAAATGCAGGAACGTGTGTACATGTCCGCGACACCAGCCGCTGTGACCAGCGACTTGAAGCAGCGCCTCATTGACACATGGGCAAGCATATCACAAAACGTCATCGACGAAGCAGTTGGTCAATGGAAAAAGCAGTTACATGCAAGCACGAAGGCAATTGACATCACTTTGAACATCTGCTACACTAAAACCTGCTCTTTTCAGAGCCGACACAACCGGTTCTTTTCAGAGCCACTAACAATCTACGTTGTTTCGCGTCATTTCTATCGCAGCCATTTAAAAGCAAATAAAGTAAGTAAAAGTGAAGGTACAAGGAAATTTAAATATGCATATTATTTCTGAAAGTGTGCTGATGCTGTGGACCGAAAATTATCAAAATTGGTTCATGTTTATCGAAGCTACAGCTTGTCAAAGTTGGCGCGTTATTTTGAGACATAGTGTAGAAGTGATTAAATTTTGGTGTTGATCCGATGCCGGATGTGGATCCAGGATCATTTTCACACTTTTCTTAGCATTACGAGATGAGGCATTTTACGATATTTTCTAGCATCCGCGTCATACAGTGACTGGTGGATTTTTTTAGCAGCCACAGCGCGCAGGTTTGTGTCCCCCCCTCTCGGACATTGTTTAATAATCGTCGTCGTCGTCGTCGTCGTCGTCATCGTCGTCGTCGTCGTCGTTGTTGTTGTTGCTGTTGTAGTAGTCGTAGTCGTAGCGGGGACGCGGAAATGCATGACCGGAAAATGACGGACCAAATAAACCAAACCTTAGTCAATAGGCCTACGTCCACTGGGTAGTGACTGCGTGCTTACAAATGAACTAAATCACCGGCCCACTGTTCCTGTTGAAATGATGAAATTTAAGTAACATGCAGCTGGAATTCTTAGTTAACCTGTCACCAGATAACACCTCATAAACTGAACCGCTCATAAGCAACAGTGAAAGCGGAGCTCTGCAAGTGTGATTGCCCCACGCACTGGTGTCGCCCTTGTGACGTGAGGCCATATCTCGATTCTGTGAAACCTGCGCAGATGCTGTTGCTGCGATGGACAACGGCTGTCCATTGTGCCGTACACCCATAACTATGGTTCTTCGTCTGTATGATTAGTTTGCCATTTTCTGAGAACTTATTGACAATTATTGCTTGACTTTTTAACGTGACTTACATGCTGCTATTTTACGTGCATTTCAACTGCATGCAGTTTTAGTGTGTTTTTAACTGACGTTCAATACCATTATGAGACTATGTACAAGAAATTGTTCGATTGAGTTCATGTTATTGATATTATGCGCTTTTGTCATGATCATCAACAGATTTGTATAATGTAAGTTAAACGAAAACACAAATCTGAAATGACCACTGAAAAACAAGCATGAACAAATCAGTGGACCTATAAGGTAAAAAAATTTACAGTTTCAAAACAAGTTTGCCTACATAAGGAAATCGGAACGGTCTTTAGTGTGTGCATAATGCTCCTGCACCAATGACATAACCGCTCGTTGTTCTGGTCCGTCAAATTCTAGTCCGTCATTTTCCAGTCCCGCATTTTCCGGTCCTGCATTTTCAGTCATCCCGTCGTAGCAGTTGCAGCATTCACAGCCAGTCAAAGTGACTCGTACGGCGTTAACTTTGCGGTTCCTGTGACTGACTGACTGACTGACTGACTGGCTCACCTACTGGTGAGTGACTGTCTCACCTACTGTTTTATAGGCTATCAATAAATCGAAACACACAGTGGAGTGCGCATGCAAACGCCAGCTGACACTAGCATTAAGGCAAGTCCCCACAAGTTCATAACCCGACAATGTGCTATAGTCACTTTGTCACGTGATCCGGGAGTACTTCCCGACCGGGCCAGGACGCAGGATTGGTTCCACCGTGCCGCCGTGGATCATATCGGGAAACTCGCATCTCCAAGGAAACTTATCAGACGTCCAATGGGTCCTGGTGGAGTGACAGCGGGTCAAAGACTCGATGACTGTACTGTATGAGTAATTCGAATCTAGTTGGGTGGGCGTGTCGTCATTCTGTCGCTCGGTGCCTCGATGTATGCCGACATGTATTATCGGTCTAAAGTTTCACTTTCAGGGTCGGTGAATGCCGAACGTTTCCACTTAACTATTAAGCGTTGCAATTATCTTGCATAATTTCGAGTTTGACACCGAGTCATGGACGTTTTGTCTTACAGCGTTTATGCGCCAACTCATGCAGCATCTGTTTCATCTAATTATTCTTCATTTACCACAATTTTACTCGTTTTTATACCCCATCTGTATTCAGCGTCCCCGTTCAGCGGCACCTCGTCGGAATTCGACACGATCTATACATGCATACATACATATACATACGTACTACGTACTACTACTACTACTACTACTACTAATAATAATAATAATCACAGGCAGCGCAGTAGCGCTGCACTGTTGTAAGGCCCATGCTAAAATCAATGGGAAAATCGAAAATTCGACCCCCTGTAAAATCGTAACCCATGAAGATTTCAATTTGAAACTCGG
>Ga0209149_1002022_pt1 | contig 11008 bp, 7 predicted proteins | sample WorMetTyACAVOLI2_FD_187423 | JGI IMG/M metagenome (GOLD analysis project Ga0209149, IMG submission 187423) | Marine gutless worms symbiont microbial communities from Max Planck institute for Marine Microbiology, Germany - Olavius algarvensis... ...
AGATTGCTGAAAGCGAAAGCGCAATAATATACTAAAAAATACCACTGAGCTGCGCGCTGAAGCTGTGAATAGCTGCACCAGATCTCAGGTACGCTCTAGCCAACGGGTATATCTAAAAGGAGAGCCCGGGCCGGCGAGGGTGGTTGGCCATCCCTGGGGCTCTCTTTTTTTGCCTATGTGACCATATTTGCTCGTGGGAGGGGCATGAGGCTCGACAGGGCCTAAGCAATTGGTGTCTTTTTCGGAGTTGGGCGTATAAGGCTCGCCGGGGCCCAATAAGCTGGTGCATTCGCCCCCCCTGCTGCTGCGAGCGTTATGCCCGTGATACGCTTACCAGAACTTGGCGCCCAAAAAAACAGTACAGAAAACCGCTACCGGTTTCTAAAGCCTCTAACATGCAATTCGGTACCGAATTTTTCTTGTATCAGTTTCTGGTATCGAATAGGACATGCTGTATTTTCGTGCCAGTTTATGGTATCGGTTTTCTAGTGCGTGTGTCGTGGATATTACGTATAGCACGCTGCGCTATTGAGATCATTTCCCGTCTGTCTGTCTGTCTGTCTGTCCGTCTGTGACATCAGCTAAGTGCGGTGAACCGCCGGTGGTTGACAAGGCAAGCCACGACGGTCCAACGGCAGTCGGCTACCACGGCGACGGTCGAAGACGTCTGTACGACCTCGGCGTTCAGCTCGTCTACTCGTGTGCGTCCGGCTACTACGTCCACGGCTTCTACAGAGCGACGTGCATGGCCGAGGGACGCTGGATTGGTCCTCGCATGACGTGCAGGCGTAGGTGCTACTCGTTCTCTTTACCAAGTCGTCGGTTTAGTAAGTAGGTAAGTAACAAAAGCGATTAGCGTGTCCGTAATGACATGTCGCTTCTCGGGCACGATAAGAGAGCGCTAAGTCACGGGAAGCAGCGTCTGAAGAGATGAGTCTTGAGACGACTGCGAAAGATGGGCAGTGACGAGGCCCGGATTGAGGTTGGCGTAGGCCCTATGGCACTGCACAACCGTAGGCCTCTCCGTATCTCACCTGTCGCCCTCTACGCAACGCTAAATTGTTTGTTTCTTTACTGACTTAAACAGTTAATGTGTTCGTTCTTGTTTTTATAATAAATCATTAAACACTAACATATTCAGCTTCAATGATAGTTATGCATTATTTGAAGTCATATAAGAAATACAGTAGTAAAGACTAAAAGTGCATTTACTAGTATAAAGTACTATAAATTGATGTTTTAGTGCAAAAATCGACAGCTCAATGTTTACAATGTTTATGCGCCTAGTGACTCTTGCTTTTAGGCGCCGGATATAAATACTCTTACTTACTTACTTAAAACATTAGCGATTGGCTAACATATGTTCAAAATATTATGCATCCATCTTTCGTAGGCCCCTTCTACGTCGTGAGCATTTGCCTACAACGCCTGTGTCATGATCCGGCCCTGCCAGTGACGGTGCTGACGTGACGTGCTGCTGAAGACCGTTCCAGACACGAGGGTTGCAATGGCGACCGGAAAATGTCCGTCACCGACGGTTGACAGCCGTGTACGGCGGACAATCAGCGACGATGACGGAGCAGAACGCAGACGACGTCGAGGCTCGGTGTCTGCTGGCTGGCAGAGTTCGTCGGCGATGTACGACGGTGCTACCCCCTGCCGACACTTATGTTAAGGAGAGCCAGCTTGCACTGTATCTCAAAAAAACGTGCCAACTTTGGCAAGCTGTTGTTTCCACAATCACGCACTAATTTTGAAATTTTTTTGGTAAATAGCATCACCACACTTTAGAAATGATTACGCATATTCAACTTTCCTTGTCCCTTCACTTTTACTTAGGCCTACTTTATTTGCTTTCAAATAGCTTCGACAGAAATGGCGACTTCTGACGTCATTCTCATGAAACAATTCCGCTCCTTCAGCAAGAAACATCGGATTTTATCTCTCCAGATGTGTGTCCGCCAAACAGTCTGGACTTAAACCTGGACTTCAGACTCAGGGGACTCGTGCAGGAACATTGTGTACATTGTACAAGACACATGTCCGCTACATCAGCGACTTGAAGCAGCGCCTCATTGACACATAGGCAAACACATCTCTAACCGTCATCGACGAAGCGGTTGGTCAATGGAGAAAGCGGTTGTGTGCATGGATGAAGACATCTGCTGAACTAAAACCGGCTCTTTTCGGAGCCAGCACACTACTCAACCAGCTCTTTTCAGAGCTACCAACAGTCTACAGAGAAAAACACGTTGTTTCGCGTAATTTCTGTCGCAGTTTTAGAAGCAAATAAATTAAGTAAAAGTAGGTTGAATACGCATATCATGTCCGAAAGTATGCTGATGCTGTGCACGAACAATTATTAAAATTAGTCTATGCTTGTCGAAACTACAGCTTGCCACAGTTGTGGAATTTTTTGAGACACGTGTAGAATTCTGTTTGAACGCCGCTGTGGATGCGTAACATTCGAGCAACATTAATTAAAAATACTATTTTTAATAATAATAATAAATACGTTGGTTAAAACGAAATTGATTAGCCGTGCCATAAGAAGCAACAGACTTAATTCAATAACCGTTATTGACATGTCAAGTGACGCAATGAGTGGTTACTATGGTAACGAGGTGGTTGTAGCGCGCAGGTGCCCGCATCCTGGTCACGTGCCAAACTCGCATCGTCTCAACCCGGCCCTGTTCTACTTTCCAAACAACGTGACTTACCGCTGTCTTGAGGGATACCGGTTGATTGGCGACGCACAGAGGAGATGTCTGGAGACTGGACGATGGTCAGGCCGTCTGCCCATCTGCAGACGTAAGTCGGCATCGTTGTAGGCCGAATACGTGGGTGGCATCCTACAGAAACTGTTGCCCAATCGGATGGGTGTCGTCAGATGCTATTATCTCCGCCAAGGCGAAGGTTAAGACTCGTTTATAGCGACACAACTCAACTCGACGTCCAGTTGAGTTGAGTTGAGTTGCGTCGCTATAGACACCCTCACCGACGCAACTCAACTGTCGCCGACGATCGGCGATGCAACTGACCCAGTTGCAGCGTACAGCCAATCAGCGCGAAGTAGGTTAGTTGAGTTGAGTTGAGTTGCGTCGCTATAAACGGGCCTTTATGCGATCATGTCGGTCTGTCTGTCATTCTGTCTGTTTATGTGCAGCCTCACTGAAAAAGTTATGCACAAATTTACATGAAATTTTTACCAAATATATAGGTCTTAGCCCATTGTCATAGTGATTTCATTTCGGAGGTGATCTGGATTGACCTTCACTGTTACTTAGAGGTCATAGTCGCCCAGCAAGGTCACTTCGGCATAAAATCGACTGTAGCTTAGAAACGGTAAGAGATACGGCCAAAGTTACTATAGAACACTAATAGGAAGTCGTATGAGTTTTGAAAATGGCGCCATCCTCGATGACCTTGGAGCACGTTTCAAGGTCAAATCAGGAGACGATATGTCCGCCAGTGAAAAACTATCCCGGGAAATTTATGTTTGCGGCAGTGACTGCCACCACCGGTGTCACATATGTTTCCTCCCAGTGAAAAAAACTATCCCATGAGATTTTGACCTCGGCGGAGGTTTGCGCTCTCTGAGTATTCTCTAATTTTACATACCGAGGATAGCGCACGATGTCTGCACTGCCTATGCAATGCATTATTTCGTTAAAGCAGGCGAATATTATCAATCATACTTTATACAGGTTATCGACATTTATATATTTATTCAGTAGCTGGATATCGCACCTCTAGTTGTGCCAAAAATTATGAAAATCACTCAACTTTCATTTAAGATATACCAAGTCAAAAGGTTGTTACACAGTACACGTCATCTCCGTTATTGCTGCTTCAGAGCAACATAAATTAAGTAAAAGCGAGGTAGTTGAGAAAGTTATACCGGTAGCCGATTTTTGAATGTCTGCTGATGACATTTGACATTTGCCAATTTACTATAGAACACTAATAGGAAGTCGTATGAGTTTTGCCCAATGGCGCCATCCTCGATGACCTTGGAACACGTTTCAAGGTCAAATTAGGAGACGATATGTCCCCCAGTGAAAAACTATCCCCAGTAAAATTGAACAAGCTGCAATTACTGACAATATATTTGCTAACTTTAATTGAACGAATGAATGAATGAATGAATGAATGAATGAATGAATGAATGAATGAATGAATGAATGAACGAACGAATGAATGAATGAATGAATGAATGAATGAATGAATGAATGAATGAATGAATGAATGAATGAATGAATGAATGAATTTAGCAATCAGGTGTGAGCCTCTTCGCCCGCTGATCAACGGAACTATACTGGGCAACGACATGCTGTTCGGAGCTATTGTTCGCTACCAGTGCAACGTCGGATTCCGTCTTCAAGGACCGCAAACAAGAACCTGTCAAGCTGACGGCACGTGGTCGGATAATCAACCCACCTGTGCAGGTGAGCTTACTGGTGCTGTGCATGGTTCTAATAATCAGTTAATCGCTGACATAAGTTTCAATTTTAATCGATTAATTTATATCGCGCACAGCTGTGCTATAGCGCGACTTGTGTGCTTTATTTTCTTTCGTTTGTCTTTAAAATATTTTTTAAACAGGAAAACGTCATGAAGTGGTAAAAAATTGCGATTCAACATAGAGACTGAGGTACATATTACTACATTTTTTAAAACGATTGAAATCAATTTATTAATTAACGATTAAGTGAATCATTAAATTAATTAATCAGAAAATAATCAATCTGCCGTTATTTAAAGATCGAAATTTGTGGAGAAATTGTTTTAGGCCGTAATGTGTGATAGACAAGGTAAGCAGGACAGTCTAATGGAGGCTCGACCTAAAATGTGTGCAACATATTCTTAATTTATGAAATTTATATATATATATTGCAATAAAAATAAAATTTCGTCTTTTTGCTGTAATGAAGCAAGCTAAAATAGACTGTGCAGTATAAATGTGGATGTGGTATGCGATAGTTGTAGACTGTGGCAGCATCGGACCGTTTTACAACGGCTTCAAGGAAGAATACAGCACGATATACGGAGCCACTATCAATTTTTGGTCAGTTTCGGTGTTGAGTTGTATCACTTCGCTCAAACTCAATTTTTAGCCAGCGACAGGCCTACATAGTAAATGCTCTGCTATTAAAATTACTTTTCCGCCTGTGTACATTACAGTAAAGAATATAAGGTGCATAATAATGTCCCGGAAGATGATACAAGAAACTTAGCCATCGCAAACAGATCGCGCGTCAGCTGCGCACACAATACGTCGAGGGCATCTATAATAACTCCGTGACCTTGAAATCTAGGTTAGTAGCCACTCAGTTGGAAATGGCACCGTTTGATAGATCGCATAGGCCTACGAGTTCCTATTAGGGTTCCATACTAACTGTGGCGCTATCTTGTGTATTTGTATAGCGACTTATTGGTAGAAAATCGCGAAATTTTTATACTCCACTTGTATTTAGCTCTCCGTCGGAATTTCGTGAAGATGTTTGATGCACGTAAAACTAAAACGATTGGGCTACCGTGTGGTGATTGGTGAAAAATTTGTGACGATGTTTAGCCATTTTGATACAATATCGGAAAGTGACGGACGGACAGACGAACAGACAGACAGAATTGCTATAGCAATATCGCGCATCAGCGTGGTGACGCGCGGTAAAAATGATGCCATTTTGACGCAGGTGCTTGGGCGGAACAACAAGAGAACCAAGTCACGTGATCTACATCACGTGTGAGGCAGATGGAATGTGGTCAGCTGATCCGCCCAACTGTTTGAGTAAGATCTTTGCGATTCAGCCTTTTTGGAAAAATACACTGTATCTCAAAAGATGCCCCAAATTTGACTGTCTATAACTTTAATACAGAGCCACCAGAGAAACTGTTGATTCGAGACGTCGTCTGACAAACTTCAAAGTATTAGTCAGTCACTCAATGTCAGCAGTCTTCAGACAGTCTGTCTTACTACTGTCAAATGTTAAATCAAGTGTTTAAAGTGTCCTCAGGAACATGTCAAAGCAGGGCCTAAAATATCTAAAAATGTCAACTACACACAGAGAGGGACGATGGAGGAGCTGAAGGCCCCGAGCGAGGCACGGAAGCGCGAAGCGCCGGAGTGCCGAGGGGGGTGGGACGCCCCTCCCCAGTATGGGGGTCTGGGGGTATTGCCCCCAGAAATTTTGAAATTTAACAGTGTAAATCTGTTCATTTTTTTTCACGATTTCATGACAAAGATAGCATCTCAGTCAGAAATCTCCATTGCATTTAGCTACTTCACATAACACACTCTAGCAAAGTCAACTGTACACTTGACAAAGTCAACTGCACACTTTGTGTCAGAAAACACACAATTTTAGGCCCTATGTCAAAGTCAGTAACATTTTTGGATTTTCGACTTTCACAAGGTGGTGTAACAACATATCACAGATGAGGTGGAAGTCTTTGTCTTTGTTGTTTCCGCGAATCACTTGGTGAAATAATTTTGAAAATCAGTCCACATTTGCAAAAGTTATTATCAAACATCAAGTGGCTTCCTTTTTGGGACACTGTAGTGTAGAAATAAACATAATTATTATAATTGCAATGTTGGACGTAGGTGACTGCCCGCTGCCTGTCATACGTAACGGATCCGTCATCAGCGATACGTTCGGTAACGGCGAGGCGACACCTCACGGTGAAGAAATATACTACACCTGTCGGGATGGTTTTATCAACAATACTCAAGTGCCGCGCTGCGATAATGGCACCTGGACAACCGAGGCAGTCTGCAATCCCGGTAAAGCATATTATTGGTTTACATCGCAGCGAGCAAAACCGTACGTAAAGAAGGAAATCTACAGTGCGTGGTATAACTGGCATTTCATCACTTCCGTGACCTCAAATCAGTTTATTTTTGAACGATTTGCTGGGATATTAAACAAAACAGGTAGACAGTATAGCGTTTTAAGGTCAAGATATGTACTGGAGCATTAGGGGTGTCTCACGTAATGCGCTATATAAATGCACGACACTTACTTACTTACTTTCTTAGAGAGATTTGAGAGAGTGCAAACCTTCCAGAAGGCCAAAATCTCACGGGGGATAGTTTTTCACGGGGGCGGAACATATCGCCTCCTTGTCTGACCTTGAATCGTCCTTCAAGGTCATCGAGGATGGCGCCATTAAACAGAACACATACGACTTCCTATTAGTGTTCTATAGTAACTTTGGCCGAATCTCTTACCGTGCCCAAATGACCTGGCCAAGCAAGGTCATTTGGTCACCTCCAAAATGAAAAAAATGGTAAAAAAAAATTCATGTAAATCCATGCATAACTTTTTGCGAGAGGCTGCACGCTGACTATAAATGTGCAACAAATTTTCATAAAATATATGCAATTTGTGAAGAGGGGCTGCAGACATTGTTTGGAGGCAATGCCTAGCTCTGACGGTGGGGCATGGGCAGGGGTTCCCTCCCATATGGATGGGGCCTGTGGTGGGGTTGCTCTTCAGAAAATTTTTGTTTTTTCTTTCTTATGGAAATGGTGCTTCTTCTTCTCTGCTTCTGCTTGATAATCGGCAATCTCTCAAGGTAGCTGGGATATCACGCCGATGGATGCATTTAGCTGCATGTTGGGCTAATGTTTTATCAGTTTGCAGAAAGTAATAATTTCAGTCATAATTTTGTTGCTGAAATTTCGCTCATGTGTATGCTACATACTCCTGTACATCAGCTTTAGTGGTTATAACTGACGGACGGCCCAGATTGCGCTTATCGTATCTACGCGAATCTGAGTATTGGATCTTGGAGAGTTGAGAAGCTGCTTCAAGCAGTTGGCCCCAACTGCCCCAACTCGGCGCGACGCTAACGTTAAAGGTTTAAAACCTGAGTAGCCTATGCGTAGAATCCCGACACAATTTAAACTCTTGAACTGAAGCGTGCTATTTTTGTCACGTGTTTATAGTGCATTTAGACAGCTCTAAATCGCATGTTTTTTGAACGTATACACACGTAACTTGGCTGGGACATTGAGAACTGGCTGCAGAACTAATATAAGTCGCTCAGCTGTCGCAGAGAGACCGCACGATGCTATGGCCTTATCTTGTATCGTTTCCGAGATAAAGCAAGATATTGCTCAAAATGGCGATTATTCATACCACCTGGATTCGACGCCTCAATTAGAGGGTCACCGTCGGAATACTACCATAAAGTTTGGTGTGGAAAAAACTAGACTGGTGTGGCTACCCGACGGTGAAAACGTTTGACGGTACGTTTAGCCGTTTCGACAAAATATCGGCGTGTGACGGACAGACGGACGGACAGATGGACATCTTGCGACAGCACGGTCCGCGCTGCGCATAGCATCGTGTGGTAAATATTTAACATGCCACGTCCTCAGGGAACGAAAAACAACTTTTTTATCGATTTTGAACGGCTATTTTTGGCAGCTCCATGCATGGACATGCCAGGCAGCATAAAGAACGGCCGGGTGCGGTTCCACCGTCGTCAGCACGGCGATCTCGCGAAGTACTCATGTAACTCGGGCTACAAGCTAGAAGGACCGAAGTACATCGTGTGTCTTTACAGCATCTGGACTAAAGCACCAAAGTGCGATCCAGGTATTCGCGCGACAATTAAAAACGTATGCATACCTGTTTCCAGTTGATTATTAAGATCCTTTATCATCTTCATGTTCATCATCATTAACCCCATAATCGCCACATTAAAACCGCAGCGCAACGGACCAACATAGCAATACAGTGATTGGTACACTGGCCGTTGATGGGTGGCTGTGACACTATAATTGCCTTTGGAGTCTAAAGGGTTAATAGGCCTATTATTGTAGGCTACGGTATGCTGCTGCTGATACTACTACTACTACTACTACTACTACTACTACTGCTGCTACTACTACTACTACTACTACTACTACTACTACTACTACTACTACTACTACTACTACTACTACTACTACTACTACTACTACTATACAAGTGGAGATTATAGTGACAGTGTCACAATAAAATTGCAGGGGCATTTTGAAAATGTAAGAAAAAAATGTGCCACTGTTTTGGTACACTGATACGAACAGTATTACTTGTGTTTGCCCAGTGTACTGTCCATACCCGAAGGACCTGAAGCACGGGAAGATAATGCTCATTGGTATCGACGGCAAGTTCCATTACCGATCGTACGTCGATGAGATCGGTCACAACAATCAGATCGAGTACGTCTGCGATCGCGACTACCTGCTGATCGGACCACGAATGGCGACCTGCGTTCATGATCAGTGGAGTCCGCGCGACGAGCGCAGGTGCGTGCTCAAGACACATCCGGGCACCGCGCTCAAACACACCGCCAGGAGACGGTCCGCTTCCGCCAGTGACGTCATTCCTCGCGACACTCGCCAACAGCAAGATGCGGACAGTGCTGAGATTTGATCAGACCGTTAGAGAAAGTTTCAAAGCGTCTGCTTGTCGGATTTCCATATTAAAACTTTTGCGGAAGCCCGGTTTTCGCGATAGCGTCGTACGAAGCCACACCTCAGATTTGTCATTTTAGTCTTTAAAGGCAAAGCGTAAAGATAAAGGTTGGCGGTGTGGCTTAGTGGTAACGCGTTGGCCTCGATCAACGTAGTTGCGCTACGTCAGACCCGGTTAGTATCCGGATGGGTGACCGTCTGTGGACGGGTAAACCATCTCGGTATGTAACCAGCCACAGCCAGCTAGGTCGACTCAGCCTTCTGCCGTCTGTGGGACGGTAAAATGAGTATCAGCTTTCGGGCTGAGTAATAATAAAATGGCGATGGTGGGTGTAGTTTCAGGCAGCCTGTACAGGCAGAGTCACAGCCTAAGTCGTCTGGCTTGGTCTTGGGTCGGTGCCCGCTTGGCGCCATTTTACATTCATCAAGTGAACCGGGTGAACTCTCGCATGGCTCTGCCATGATGACAGCACCATAAACATTGTCGTGATTACTATTATTAGTTGGAGTTTATTATTATTATCATAAAGGGAATTTATATGGCGCCTATATTGTACATCGTGTGACAAAAATAATACTCACGTAATCTTGAATATCGTGTACAGTTGTAATCTATTGCAATGAAAGTTAGCACATGATATCCTGATGAACTTAACTATTAAACGCGTACATAATTTGCCACCTCACCTTAGTTATGTTTCTACATTACCTGGCATTACACAAAAAAACCGAAAATTTATGTTCACTTCCTCTCGATAGTGTGGGTGGTTCTGAAAATAACCGATTTGGCATGTAAACGGCTCTGAAAAGAGCCAGTTGTGTGACCAGTAGGGATGTTTGAAGTGACGTCCCTTTGCCTTTACACGTGCACACAGCCGTGTTTGCCTCTTTGAATTGCTTCTTATGTTCTTTTGATGCAACCGTGGCATAAAGGATAAGCGCGTTAGCTGCTGCACCCACAACTCCTATTACTAGGACTGCGCATTGAAAATAGACAACATCCACAGTTGACGACGACGCTGATGTCATATTGTCTCCAGTTGTAGATTCGACCTCGTCAATTTCTGTTGTTGTCGCAGCAACCGACAGGTGCGAGCTGGAAGTAGAGCTTTCTAACTGCATATTTCTTTATTGCGTTCGTGGACACAAAACAACGAGCAATAAATGTTGAGCGGTTTGCGGACTGCTAGTCTGACGTTATTACCACTAACCATGTGCTGGTTCCTAACCCGTATACGCTAAACCCTCCGTTTCCGCGCCATACGGTCATACCCCATTAGGCTAATCCGTACTATTAGGGACGCAGGCGAGCTCTCGCCTGCGTCCCTAATACGGTGCTGCTACGAGCCTACTAAATTGGTACAAATGTAACGCCGAGCGCTGCCAACTATGAAAACAGTTTGTTTGAACTGTAATGTAATGTAATGTAAGTTTGACAATTTATAGGGCGCAGTAAGCGGCACGAACTACTTCTAGAGCGCCTAACATAGTCAATGTACACGTAGTCACAAGCTCTACAGGCTGGAGAAAGACAGT
>Ga0209149_1002023_pt1 | contig 11007 bp, 6 predicted proteins | sample WorMetTyACAVOLI2_FD_187423 | JGI IMG/M metagenome (GOLD analysis project Ga0209149, IMG submission 187423) | Marine gutless worms symbiont microbial communities from Max Planck institute for Marine Microbiology, Germany - Olavius algarvensis... ...
GGAACACTAATAGGAAACCCTACCTCAGGAATTCAATGGTACAACTTTCGACCCCCTGGGGTGACCCCTAACCGGGGAATGGGCCCCCCGTGAGGCGCTTTTTGTCAAATTACTTTGACCTCTTGTTATTGTTATATGCAACTTCAGTTTATCATTTATTTTAATCATCACTTGCATATGTTTGTGTTAAGTTATATTATTTATATTGTTCGTGTGCACACACGAACGGTCAGAACTGATATTGCAGTTCAAACACTCGAAACTTGAACCATGTCAATTTCATTAGCCTTGGAGCAAACAGTCGAACTGTATCAGTCCATATCTGTCAGGAAGAAGATCTGTTTATTCTAGGGTCATACTAAAAAGCAACGGGATGGTCAACAGGCGCCTGTCCTGGCGTTCTGTCTAGATGCTAAATCATTACAGGCCAATGCAGTTGCAGATGGGGGTTGAGTTATTGTTTGGTCATCAACACGACAGGACAGCACATGCCGGCCGCAAGTGCACGTTTGTCCCATCATAAACACGACTACACGGTGAGGCATAATTACCGGAACCCTAGCTTTAAATGGCATAACTTAGTCAATATATGGTTTATTTACATGAAAATTTCAGGCAATATAGGCTATAGCTGATGGAATGCCGAGTTTGCACATCTGAAAATAATTTGTCTTTTATTAAATGTTCTTTGCCAACAGCAGTTTAAACAGATATCAGTAGAAGTACTGGTTGATCGCTATAGTCCAACACCCTACCATTACGTCATAACAAAGGTAGGTCATTTACCCCCGGTCAAGTGTCCCCCGTCACCTGCCCCCAATCAAATGCCCCCTCCCGGTTACTTGCCCCCTTGGTTAAGGCCCACATTAAACTGCCAGTAGGCTACTAGCCGCATATCCGTATCTCACAGTGATCTTCATTTCTGTAGCCCGCTGCGAGTTATGGGTATGTGGCTAGTATTGGCACCATGTACAAAACAGGCAAATGGCCAGTTGACTGGCATAAATTGACCTGTCATCTGTCCCATCATCCTGCTGTCAGAGCCTTTTCATTGTTGCCACCCACAGCTTAATTGACTGAATACATATGCATAGAAGCAGACCCCAACACTTTTAAAGTCAAAATTTGGCAAAAAATTAGTCGTCATCTCCGCGGCTTTGGAACAAGCTGCCTGCTTCACTGCGGTCATCTGACAGTCTCACCCAATTCAGAAGACAGTTGAAAACGTTTTTGTTTGTCAAGGACTAGGCTGCAGTACCTAGTGACTTGCTTTTAGGTGTCAGATATAAATACTCTTACTTACTTACTTACTTACTTACTTACTTACGTAGTCTCGTATGCTCAAAACTATTCCGACACCTCTTATGTGGTGTTGTACTGTAGCATTGATGAAATTTGTTGTTTTATGGTTGACAGGTGTTGGGAAGACATCGCTGGTGCATCTTATTTGTCATTCAGAACCAGTTTTGAATCCATATTGGACGATCGGTTGTTCAGTTGAAGTGAAGGTGACGTATCAGGTTTTACTGTATGTCTTTGTTGATGAAGTGAAATAATGTTGTTTCACGGTGCATATTTTATCTTGATGTTGTAAAGCTAATTGTTCAGTAATGTAGTACCTCGTTTTGTACATATTGAATTATTATACTCTAAACCTATGGCTTACAAACAATTCAGCTGACTTCTGGCTCTCTGTGGCTAGCTAGCCAGCTTAAGCTACCTTTGTTTAACCGGCAACAGCTGTCTGTGGCTTACAAAGTGACTGGCAGCTAAACGCTGCTGTGTTCAGAATTTAGTACTGTGTGCCTTAACTGTTATGTTTACGCTAGATGGTATTGCGGTGACACGGAAGTTGACCATTGCTAATTAATGTCAAAATTCATTTGTTATTACTTGGTGGGCCAAAATGTGAGGCCGTCTTCTAAATGCTCTGATTGATTTGTGTGATCTTTGGCACATTGCAAGTGTGCTAAGTTCTGAATACATCCCAGTGTTGCAAAATAAAGTGTTCTATTTATATACTCTGTGTGTACACCATTCTGATGCACTCAGCTTTCAACCCGACGTCTTTGTTGGCTCAAAACAGCATCTCAGTGACATTACTGGAGCAAAAACTCACTGTAAGTAAGTAAACAAAGACAGATTTACTGATTAAGAGTGTTACAGATGTCACAGAAATGTATTAAGGCATTTGAAATGTGTGAGTAGTCAAAAAGTGATGCAACGTTTTTCATTGTTCATATCTGGCAAAATGTCTCTGTCAGTTTCTGTAACATCTCTAAACCTCTCAGTCAGTTTATTATTATATTTTTTTGTTTACTTTCTGTCAGTTTTTACTTCACTGACTCAAACTCCTCGAACAAATAGTCTGAAAATTCCATCATCTGGCTTGCGTAGTGCAGTTGAATGGCAGTTATGTAGAACACATATTTAAATAAAATATTGATGTTTAGTATGTTTTTATCATATTGTCTAGACTGTAAATATCAAGTAATGAAGCGATTTTATTTATTGTAGTAAGGAAAACTTCAGGAGTGTTTCTCATTCGCCAGTTTTCGTCAGTTTATTTTGCATAATTGGGGAAAATAAAGTGACATTTATTTGGAGCAAAACGCTCCTGCAGTGTGCCATAAATCATGCAAATCAGTCGAAGCATTTTACAGGTGCGACACGCAAGCAATCAAACAATTCTACCTTACTTTGTGTGGGCCACCCTACCCATGTTGCTAATATATTTATAAACCAGTAGAAGACTGAAGATCAAGCTTGCTAGAAAGCCGATCGTGGATGCAGGCCTAGTACAGTATGCAATGGGGTGAATTTGCAGACAATTGCCGTTCCAAGTATTTCTTTGCATTATGTTGTCTACAGAAATAATGTTTTGTTCTGTTTTGGATTTGGAATGAACACTTCTTCTCAATTTGGCTGATCAGATATTCACTTAGTTAATTTTGCATCAACGACAGTTACATGCAAGTGTTGTTGGAAACTACTGTTTGCTAGTAAATTTTCAGTACAACTTTCCATACGGTATAGTAGAGTTTAACGTCCCACTTGACACATTTCGGAGACAGTTTTATGGGTCACATGACCAACCAACAGTGTCATAGCACTGAAGGACGGCAACTTTCCATACACTTTCACTGTGCATTCTCCACAGTCCACAGTTTGTGCTGTTATTTCATAACAATATCATAATTATCATGTATTAATGGCATGTGACCGTGTCTGCTTTTTATGCAGCCATCATATTTAGGGTTTGCAAACACGGCCATCTTTTCCAAACCCACTGTGATTTTGCTAAAGGCGGTTGCCTGAGTGTGTTATTGTAACATGGTGATTTGGGTCTCGTGGGACCAGAACCTAGTTAACTAGCCATTGTCCTTCAGTGCTATGACACTGTTGGTTGGGTCATATTTCACTGACCCGTAAAATCGTCTCCGAAATGACCTATATTGTGTCGAGTGGGACGTTAAACCCTACTATACCATACCATACCATTTCCAAACCCAGGTTTTCGGGTTTGGAAAGTTCCAAACCCAGGGTTCAGGTTCGGGTTTGCCAGTGGTCAACGGACGGGCACCGTTCTGTTATTGACGGCCGTCAAGCCCGTAACGTTGCCCGACCGTCGGTTATTCTCCGGCATATTCATCGTCTCTAAATTGCTTTTTATGCGCATCAGCGTCGTCTGCTGCATGTCCTAAATACTAAGCGAACAATAAGTGAACACTGAACACCAAAGTGACGACTTAAGACAGTAAAAATATCATCAATTACTTGCAGACAAAACGGGAGTCTGAAGATTAATCTTTTCACTTTTTACCATCATATCGTTGTCATTGTCAATCATCAATAGTTTAATGTCCGTTGACCAATTTATAGTTCATATGCATGGCAAAATTACACGTCTTTGTCAGAATAAAATCTGCACAAAAATAGGCACTTGCGGAAGTTTGTATTTATTTTAAAAAATGGAACTTGGAAGTCAAAGTTTTAACTTAGCGTGCCGATGTGCCAGGTAATAGGAGCGGAGAAAACATAAAATATTGATCATGCGATCACTGAGACAAGAGCATATTTTCGTGCAGAAACCCCCAGCGGTGGAGAATGCTCATTCGCTCTCTACAGAAGCTGGTGATATTGACATTAAGTTGTTGTAGATTAACTGCAAACTGCACCCTTTGACCCCTCGTGACTCAAATAATGTCATTTCGGTCTTAACAGCACCCAACAATGACTTGTCAACCGTGCCAGTAGCTGGAGTCGGTTCGACTTGACACAGCATCGACTGATGAAGAGCCTCTTCCATCTGCTGCTGTAGGCTCAGTGTGACTACAGAGTCATCAGTACTACTGGCCTGAGGCTGCGTAACGCTGTACGGCTGTTTTTGTCCATTTCGGCCGTGAAAATGTCATTTGCATGAAATTAGGTAAAAAATGCCAAATCCGAAAACCCGGGCTTGAGCACAACCCAAACCCGGGTTTTCAGGTTCGAAAAACGGCTGGGTTTCTCGGGTACCCGGGTTCGGGGAAACCCGGGTTTATGACCCTAATCATATTGTGCTTTGCAGTTATCACTCATCGCTGTATATTGTCAGAAAATGCTTTTAACAATATGCTATAGTTTCTATGTCTGACGGTGGCCTAGCCTCAGTGTGGCACAAGCTGGCATGGCTTACCGTATTTTGAGCAAGCCTTACAACTTAGAAAGTCTGCAGCAGCTATGGAGGCAACATTGGCGTCTTTGCAATAAGCTGACGATTGTCCAAATGATGTGTGCGTGTGATGTTGGTAGCTGCATGACTATAAAGAAGGCACACCTTATGAGAAAACGTATTTTTTGGAACTGTGGGACGTAGGAGGTTGGTCCTCTCACCAGAGCAGTCGGTCTGTGTTTTACAACCCTGTGCATGGTATGTTGCAACAGATTTCTGTGTATTTTACGACTGCGACTGTATATGTGAGTATGTTAATGTGCTGCACTTGAGGATCATGTAATCGGGAAGTCCATAGACGTGCTGGCCGCCAGCCAGCTTGTGATACTAATTGCAGAACCGGAATTGAGCAGAAGACTAGATGCTGCTTGTCCAGTCATTATGTTGTGTGATTGCACTGTTTTGCAGTGCAGTGAACTGTCGCTGACAACAACGGTAAATGTAGTAACATAAAGCGAACTAGATTACATTGTTGTCCGTCTTTATGCTTGCCTTTATGATTCATCTGTACTTATCTACCAGGTACTTATCTATAAATGTAGATTAACTCTGATGGTAATCTGTACTTAGCAAAAATTGCATTGCACAAACCACACATTACCGCTAATGGTTTCTTAAATTGTCACATAAATTAAGCAGCGATTTTTTGTCGCTCGAGTTGTGAATTATTTTAGTCTATTCATCCACTGTGAACCACATTATACATTGTGTTGTTTAGGAATTATTCTGGTCCATGATTTAACAAATAAAAAGTCGCAGCAAAATCTCCGGAGATGGTTGTCCGAAGTTCTGAATCGTGATTCTAAAACGGTGACAGAAGAGTGAGTTATTCTTCAGTACAGTGCTGCAGTGCTTTGTTAATTTGCTCTAATTAATATTGTACAGGTAATACAGTTATGGCACACTACACTTACAGAGCAGCAGACATGACCAGTATTTTTAATAATACTTTGATTTATAAAGCACCAAAGGCCTTGGGTTCACAAGTGCTGGTGACAAGTTAGTCGTGGGTGTCAGTCAAAAGCCTTATGGAAGAAGTACATCTTAAAACTAGATTTAAATACAGACAGTGAGTCAGCGCTGATTATTGTCTGAGGCAACGAGTTCCAGACAGGTGGCACAGAACAACGAAAGGCTCGTCCCGCGAAGTTTATCTTGGCGAACGGCTTGTTCAGCAGTGGGACGGCAGACAAGCGAAGTGTCCGTTCACTGATGCGAGCCTTGATGTGACAACTGAGGTATGTCGGTGCTGTGGCGCTGCTGCGACTCTTGAGGGTCAACACAGCCACCTTGTACTTGATTCTGTGTTGATTGGGCAACCAATGCAGCTCACGCAGTAATGGCTGGGCATGAGATCGTCTTGGAGCCTGGAGAACAATCTAGGCTGCATTGTTTTGCACACACTGCTGATGTTCTGCTAGTCTGCGTTGTGATCATTTGAGTTGTATTTGTGTGGGATGTCTAGATGTGACTTTGATGCAGAACAGTTTGCCGAATCTTCCATTCCAATCCTTGTGGTAGGAACAAAGCTTAACCAGGTAACAACTGTATCAGACGAATCATCCCAGCGGTCATTCAGCATTGCTGAGGAATGTGGAGCCGATGAAGTTAACTTGGTAATTGATTCTTCGTTGCTGTTCTTTTTTCTGTTTGACTCCTGCTTCACAGCTGTGTGATGGCATTTGATGCTGAACCATTCATGTATGAAGTATTAAATAACAAGTGCATCAGCAAGATGCATATCGACAAACGCGGGATTGCAACAGCCTCGTCCCCTTTTCAAGGACAACATTTCTGTCGTTGATTGTATGCTTTTGTCTAGCCTACTGTAGATTATTACAAGAAAACGGGAAATTCATTTTCGGTCGGCCTCTACTTTGACTTGCATCGACAGTATTGGAATGTCATTGATGTCGACATGCTTGAGTTGCTGATAAGAACCTAGCCACATTACCTCTGTCTTGGCTGGATTGAGTCTCAACCTGCTGGCCCGCATCCAGTCATTGACGTTGCTGACACACGCAGCGAAACACTGCACTGCCACTACAGTGTCGCTGACTGTCAGATGAAGGTAAAGTTGGCTGTCATCAGCATACTGGTGTAGACGCATGCCATGCTGTGTGACCACATGTTCGAGTTCGGCAGTGTACAGAATGTACAACAGTGGCCCCAGAACGGAGCCTTGTGGAATGCCGAACAAGAGCGGTCGAGTTGTAGACAGTTGGCCTCCATAGGCAACTTGCTGTGTACGATCAGACAAGAATGAATGGATCCACTGGTGGGGGCCTTACTTGTTTAGAGCTGGTTGTGTAGTTGCTCAACTGGTAGGCATTGTAAGTAAGGATAAAGGTAAATCATCATTGAATTCTGTTAAGTGTGGTGTATCCCAGTGCTAGGACCACTACTGTTCTTTATTTACATAAATGATAAGTATAATTATGTATCTGGAATCTGGATATTGATATTTCTGATGAATGTGTTTAATTTTTAAGCGCCTCACTTTACTTCAGTAAAAGAGGCGCTTATTGAGATAGGCTGTGTCGTGACGTCGTTGGTCGTTGGTTGGTTGGTTGTCACGTGCGTGCACTGTGGCCAAACGGTGCATCCTAGGCCTATAGTTACTATGGAACACTAATAGGAACCCCTACCCCAGGAATTCAACGGTACAAATTTAGACCCCCTGGGGTGACCCCTAACCGGGGAATGGGCTCCCCGTGAGGCGCATTTTGTCAAATTACTTTGACCTCTTGTTTGTTTTGCTTATGTAAGTACGTCATGTGTTTATACTTTAGGATTGCACACATGCTCGTCACCTCGCTGCTGGAAGCAGTAATGCTGTTCGACTGAGTCGTTTTTTTGACAAGGTGAGTTTAATATGCTGTACAAGGTTACAATGGCTGTGTGTGATGTAGCTTAGTAGTTAGCGTGCCCAGTTCATCGTTCTGTAAATCCTGCACTCCTAGTTGTAGTTGCTGAGCCTCTATTCAGTCTGTGGTCAGCAGTGAATGCCGGTAATTTAATATATATAATCTTCTTTCTCCATTCACAAACAAATATGTGACCTAACCTCGTAGAACATAAATTGTATGAATGGGTAAAATCTTAATAATATTTTGTGTATGTTAAATCATGCAGTAGTTACAGAATAAAAATGCTGATAGTAAAGCAGTTGGGTCCCAGTTTATTTGGGGACTGAGACTGACTGGAGGCAGAGTATAGCACAAAGTCAGAGGAAATATGGTCGTTGAAAATGACATACTATTTGTTATGTGCATGTGAGATAAATCGGGTGCAACACGTACTGATCAACTTGTTACGTTTGTTCTAGGTCATCGAACGTAAATATCCAACACGAGAAGCTTCTGTACAGGTATTGAGTGCATTTTTCTCTGCTGTAGACTATGCTGGCTGCTCCTCAGCTTTTGAGTGCATGTTAAAAATCTGCATATTGCATTGTATTTGTTTTTTTTGGTTGAACTTTTAACTGAAGCTTAATCTTGATTATAAAATTGGTTTTAAACAGATGTACTTTGGTTTAAACTTGGTTTGAAACTGGGTTTAGACTGACTAGCTAACAGACGCTGCCGTTGGATATACTGTGGTGCAAGTTCATGTATTTGCCATCAGGCACAGAACTCGAATAAAATTTGGTCCACACATTCGGCAGTTAACGAGAACACCAGCTGCAACGCCTATGCCGTAAATGAAAACGTTTACTATGTTGTCATCAGAGCAAAAGACAAACTTATTTGAGTTTTCAGCTAAAGTATTAACTTTACTTTATACTAAAGTCACTGTAACTTTCGCTTAGATGCACTTAGACAGGCTGCTCTGTTAAAACTCTAGTCAGTAGACTTGAGTTTTAGCGGAGCAGCCTATGTAAGTGCATTGCATAAGTTTGATTTAGACTGGATTGTTCAGATCAGTTACCTCGTAAGTTTGGTTTTAACTTTGGTTTTAAACTCAGTTCTAGTAGCAACAGTTGGTTTTGAACTAAGGTTTAAAAGTGAATTTTGACATCACTTTACTTTTTGTGTTAATTCGGTTTTAAACTGAGTTTTGGTTTAAAACTTTGGTTTAAAATTTAGGTATGAGATACTGAAACGTCAGGTTTGGTGGCATTTTGTAGTGATGAGAGGTTGCACAGATAAGTGCGGTGCCAGAACTTGCTCACAGTAACGCAATCATCCATCAAAGATTTTAGGCTGCAAATATCTATAACAGCTAAACCAACATTTGTCATTTAGGTATTTACACTGCGAGTCAAAAAACATGCTACTCTAGTTTTAGGTTTTTAGCTTTTTTTTGACTCGCAGTGTATGCTAATTTTATTTAGTCACTGGGGCAACTAACACTTTACTGCTGTTTTATTGTACATCATAAATATTGCTAAAGTAGACAACCATTATTCAGTTGTACTTAGTAAGTAACAGACATTAAGAATATTCTTTATGTGAATTTTACTGATTTTTTGTTTGTTTTATTGCCAGAGTTTGCACTCAGATCGACGGAGGCCATTGTCGACGTACACAAAGTTGTCACACGTTGACTGATGCTGCTAGTTTGTCACTTTGTGATATAACGTACAGTGGACAGAACAAAATAGCATTGATCACACATAACGTATTGAAGTGTATGTCATTACAGTAGTGAAAGTGCTGTGTGTATGTGTGTGTTTTGTTAAAAATCATGCAAAATCAGCAGAGCACACAGAAACGTCAAATATACCAAAAATTATTACGAAGTGCGTTGTGCGTAGCAGCATGAACTGCTTGATTTTGCTTAGAAATAGTAGCGAATTTCGGGGAAGCGAGTGCGTCCACTTAGGCTGCTCCCCTTTATGACCCAAAAAATTGTATGCTGTTACCGGATCAAATCTGGCCGGATTAATCCAGAAATCTGGATTCGAATTCTGGATCACTTTTGGTTGAGGTTAGACGCCTTGGCGGAGGTTTGCTCTCTCTGAGCACAGTCTAGCTGACTGACTGGATGGATAAATCACTCAGCAAGCATTATGTAGTAAACGGTCCACTATTGAGATCGCTTTGCTGTCTTCTATTTTACACCACCAGACAGGCCAGCAATCTGGCTCTTTTGCGAAAATGGCTGTAACCATTTTTGCAGGAATTCGTTGTAATTTGAATAATATTAGGAATGGGTAGGATATCGATCGTACGAAGACAAGATGCGTATTCAAACTGCACGAACAAGGACTTGGTGCTAAGGGCATCAGATCAAGGTATCCGGCAAAGCAATGGAGTTTGAACACTGAAGACGATCTGTCGCCACATTACCAAGACGGGATCGGCTGTGACTCGTCACTCATTCTGGAAGCGGACGGCCAAAATCAGCTCGAACTGCGCAGAACATTGCTGATGTCGGCGACATGATCTGCTCTCAAGAGGACCAGCTAGGTATGAGTAGAAGTTCCAATCCCGTCACTGGGCCGTCATATTGCCAAAACGCTTGGAATGAGCGACAGATCCGTACGGCGCATCGCGAAAATGGATCTCGAGTTGTCAGCTTTTCGGCGCATGCCAGCGCAGGTTCTCAGCGATGCTGTTAAACGGTTGGAACGATGCAGAGCTCTTTTGAGACGTTTGACCGTTGTTAATAAGGTGAAACATGTGTTCTTTACCGACGAAAAGAATTACTATCTGAACCCTCCTGTAAGCAAGTAAGTAAGTAATTTTATCAACTTTCACTCGAGCTGGAAGTTTTGCCTGCATTTGCGATGCTGCAATCGCGACATTCATGCTTGTCGAGTTGCAAAATCACACTTTCAAGTTCAGACAGCCGTAACTTTTTTCCACTTTCGAATTTCTTAATACAATTTTCAGAATATCTTTCAATACTCATTGACAGTAAATGAAAAAAATTTCATAAAAATTAATAGCACCGTTTTTGAGTTATTCAATTTTTCTTAGGGGGTTGTTTTTTTATGCCGCACCCTTTAGTTGCACGCCGCGCCACTTAGGCCTACCGGCCCGCAAAACGGAGAGCAGTGGTTTAGCGGTTTTTATTTCAGAACACTTTGAATCACAAACTGTAATGTATAACACTTGCAGTTTAGGCCTAGCTGTTGACAGTGGGAAGCTGAGATAACGAATTTAAAATATCTTTGTTTTTGAACCACTTCTACAACCTGGATAAATCCCCCACCCCCGAAGCACCTGATGTATTGATTTTGGTGTGTTTTTAGCCAACCGTCTATCTATATAGACGGTTGTTAGCCAACCGTCTATCTATATAGACGGTTGGCTATATGGCATGAGGATGACGTCTGTCGTCTG
>Ga0209149_1002024_pt1 | contig 11006 bp, 9 predicted proteins | sample WorMetTyACAVOLI2_FD_187423 | JGI IMG/M metagenome (GOLD analysis project Ga0209149, IMG submission 187423) | Marine gutless worms symbiont microbial communities from Max Planck institute for Marine Microbiology, Germany - Olavius algarvensis... ...
CGAGAAAGGGAGGGGGAGGAAAGGGATGGAGGGAAAGGGGAGAGGGGGAAAGGGAGGGAGGGAGGAAATGGAGGAGAAAGGGAAGGGAGGGGGAAAGGGACCTAGCCCCCCAGAAAAAAATCCTGGCGCCGCCACTGGTCCGTCACGTTCGTGAGTTGCGCCAAAACGAATAAAGATATCTTCGAAACTTTTTCACCATCGGGTAGCCACACCATTCTAGTTTTTCCACGCCAAACGGGGTGGCGATATTCTGACGGTAACCCCCCCCCCCTAACGGGGGCGTCGAATGTAAGGGGGTATGAAAAATTGACGATTTTCGACCAATATCTTGCTCTATCTCAGAAACGGTTATAGTTAGATGGGCACATTCAGCGAGGCAATTTTTAAGCATCGAATTCTCTTTCCATCCATACAACATTTAGCGTGATTGCCCCAGGGGCATCCCCAGGGGAAACAAAGATGTGGTAAAAATAGCGATTTTTGGACTTACGCATTGACTTAAGCATCGTATAACTCGGAAACTATTGAATATAGATAGGTACATGCTGCGAGGGGTTTGGAAAGCATTGAATAATTGTCTTTCCATCCATGCAACATGTTGCGTGATAGTGGCAGGGGCGTCTCCAGGGGAAACAAAAATGTGCGCTGCGGTACGTGAAAAAGGCGATTTTTTGCACTTGCGGTTCGAATAACTGGGAAACTGTTGAAGATAGATGGGTACATGCTGCGAAACAATTTGTAAGCATCGAATTCTCTTTCTATCCATACAACATTTAGCGTGATTGCCCCAGGGGCGTCCCCAAGGGAAACAAAAATGTGGTAAAAATATCGATTTTTGGACTTACGCATTGACTTAAGCATCGCACAACTCGGAAACTATTGAAGATAGATAGGTACATGCTGCGAGGGGTTTGGCAAGCATTCAGTTGTCTTTCCATCCATGCAACATATTGCGTGATAGTCGCAGGGGCGTCTCCAGGAAAAACGAAAACAAAAATACTATTAATTTAATACATGTATGTAAACTATAACTGTTGTAAATTACACAATTTTTGGTGCCATAATAGATTCATTCATGTCTAATTAACCGTCTGTAGCATATGCACGTGAACTTTTGTCTATGTATTCTGACAAAAAGTCCTGCCATACCTCGACAACTTTACAAACCAGCATCGCGCGGTTTCTCAAGCATCGCGCGGTTTCTCAAGCATCGCGCGGTTTCTCGGCGATAGCTGAGCTTCTTGTTGAACGTAAAATCAAAGACAAAGTCAACGACTCAAAACGTCTTCAGAACGGCGAGTCCCACGTAGGAATACGATTATGATCGCAAGTTATAATACGAAGACATTTTTATAACGGAAACAGAAATAGCGCTTTTGCTCACTCGCATAACAGCGAAGCATATTCGAGAACACGCGAGATATTTTCGAGTCCATGAAACTGTAACTCACTGATATTTAATCGACGACGTTAAATTTGAAATTGACGTCAAACTTCGGAGCAGAAATAGAGTGTACGGTAAAATTTGGAGCGGAAGTCACGCACACGTTTGTACCGAGGTGCATGGTAGGCCTACGTAGGCGTCACGCACGTGGTTTACGTTGACGCATGAAACCTGTACACGTAGAACGGCGAACGATGAGTGCGATGTCTCCGTCTGAAGTCCCTGCTGTGGCCGCGTCTTCTTCCGTTTGACCTGCTTGTCTGTCCACGTCGACGCCGCAGTTGTCTGTAGCTCGAATACCCGTTGTCGTAGTCTCCGTATCCGTCGTTGTAGCCGTTGCCATTACCATTGCCATTGCCATTACCATTTCCATTACCATTGCCATAGCTGTAGCCATTACCATTGCCATTGCCATTGCCATTACCATTACCATTACCATTACCATTACCATAGCCGTAGCCACTGCCATTTCCATTGCCGTTGCCGTTGCCGTTGCCATAGCCATTACCATTACCATTTCCATTGCCACTACCATTACCATTACCATAGCCATTACCATTACCATTGCCATTGCCATTTCCATTGCCATTACCATAGCCATTACCATAGCCATTACCATTACCATTTCCATTGCCACTACCATTACCATTACTATTACCATTACCATTACCATTACCATAGCCATTACCATTACCATTACCATTACCACCATAGCCATTACCATTACCATTACCATTGCCATTGCCGTTGCCGTTGCCGTTGTCGTTTTCGTTTTCGTTGCCACGGTTACGATTGGACGGAGGAAGAAGGCTGGAGAGGAGGAATGGATAACAACAGATGTTTGATGTGTCGCACGTGAAGTAGCTTCCAAGGTCTGACGACGACGAGCCTCGGCCGTAGTCGTACCCGAGTGTCAGGCCAAGAACGGCACAGTTCGCCGGCACGACACAGTTGCCATTTAACAGACGACACAGTGCCTTACGGTCGGTTACCTGTTCAGCGACAAAGTTAGGCCTACAGTATTAGGGCATTCCCTCAAAGTTTTCATAAGCCCATCACTAGAACTTTCAGGCCTATAGGCCTAGTAAACCTGTGTGCGACCCAGAGCAATACACAAATGTGGTGGACGTCATACAGGGTGTTTCAGAAAAGTCGTCCCCAAACGTTTTGGAATATATGTTCACTTCAATTAAGTCTTTTGTGTGAAATTTTGCAAATTTGTTGGCAATCCATATCCACATGTATCTATCTAGTAAATCTATCTTAATATTTCATCAAATGGCCTTAATTTTTCCACGAATACTCATCGTTTTCACCCGTCAAGTTTTGAGTATTCACCCAGAAAATGAAAATGCAGTGTACCAGCTTTTCGGAAATTATGTCATTTTTTCATCGTCGCGTGTCTTAGTGTCAACGTTCAACATCATACATAGTTACAGTGGATTACTAAGGGCAACTTACACAGGCCCTACTCAACGGCGTAAATTCGCATGACCTTTAGTGACTTCGAGTGACAACAAATTTTTAACGACACGGAGCATCGCGCGGCCTATTTGCGACAGCTGAGCTTCTTATTTACCTCCGACAAAGGAGGAGGTATATGTTTTTGCCCGTGTTTGTTTGTTTGTCGGTCTGTCTGTCTGTTAGCAAGATTACTCAAAAACGAGTGCATTGATTTGGATGAAATGTTGCGTGTCGACAGATATCGGGACATGAACGAACTGATTAGCTTTTGAGCCCGATCCGAATTATAGTCCGGATACCGGAACCGGATTGCTTTCTCCGATATCGTTTAAGCGCTGCTACGCGGAATTTTACGTCGGAAAAAAACCGACGTATATACGTATTGGCCGCTGCAGCGACGCGTGGTTTTAACATGGTTTCAATGAGCCAGTGAGCCGTCGAGACACCTTTGTCGGAGGTACATTCGCTCCACCGAGTGCCCTTCTAGTTTCACGAATAGTAACTTGCCTATGCCCAACTATTCGCGCACGTTACCGCTACCAGTGTTGCCAACGACGATTTTAAACATGCGAAGGCAGCGTACTAAAAATCCCAAGATTGGGTAAAGAAAACCCCACGATGTATGAAAACATGTACTGATCATTAAAAATTCCACTGAACATCTTGTTGAACTCTAAACCTTTGTTTTATAATGTTATTTAACTGAAAATCTATGGCCTACGTGGAACTGACCTAGGCCAAACTGGTAGTAGTAGTTGTAGTTGTAGTAGTTGTTGTAGTTTCGTGTTAGGCCTATGTACCTACTTCCGGTATAAGCTTAACTCTGCGTCACAGTGTGCCGATAGGCAAGAGTTGCCGGTAACAAGTAATGCGAGCTGTTTCAGCAATAGCTAAGTTTCTTTTTTTCTTATGTAGGAGGTTTATTGTGAGCCACGGTTGTTTTAAAGTAGGTCTTATGTATATGTAGCATAGAGACCTGCGAATCAGAAATTTCCGTTCGAATCGAACCTCGAATCGAATCGGCGGATATGTCGTTTACAGCTTCAATGTTAAATTTTTGTTGATTGCCATAGGAAAGATGTGCGGATTCGTCAAAATTATTGCGCGATCGCTACTAGGCTACTAGCAGTAGTGTGCATGCTCTAACTACAAGTACATGAATTAATTAAACTCAATATAAATCCCAGTAGCAATGCCGAAACGATTGAAATTTGTCGTCGAACAGTGAGTGTTGTTTATGGCACGACGACAAACGTGGCAGGTGCGGCGATTCGAAATTTTCGAATATGTTATGTCATGTCATGTCATGTCGGCCCGTCACTTTCGAATCGAATCGGGACGTCCGATTCGAATTCGAATCGAATATCGAAGCTTCGCAGGTCCCTAATGTAGCAGGTAAACGTAAATATACACCGTGTCTCAAAAACTGTGCATTTTTATTTCTGTCAGAACTTCGTCAAATTTATACTAACTTTAATATGTTTTTGCAGGTAGATGGCAAAGCAGCTGAAATTGTATGACGTTTAAATATTTTCCACTTAACCTGAACCACGTTACCGCCCTACCTTGTGAAAGTCAGATGTTTTGTGTTACATAACGTTGAAATGTATTATTTGCAACAAACAATCTGACGACTGATTATTAGTTGTCATGACAGATCGGCTCAAAATTGTCAGAATTCATGCTCGAAATGTGCACCGCGTACATGGACACAAGTGCATAGACGACAACGCGTCTCTTGCGTCTCTCTCTCTCGCTCGACAGTGTTGTGTTCTCGATGCGCTGGGGCGACGTCCTGTTGAAACACAAAAAAAACTCGTTCAGAGACAACCTGTGCATGTTTGATAAGAAAGTTGTCGCGACAGTATGCCCTCTTCACTTTGACACCAAATCTGAACAATCTGTAATATATCCAGTGTTGGGTAAAAATTTAGAACATCCGCGTTTGACAAGGTAGTTTAGTGACGTGGATCAGGTTAGGTGGAAAGTGTATATATATATATATATATATATATATATATATATATATATATATATATATATATATATATATAGCATACAATTTCCGCCACTTTGCCATCTACCTACCAAAACTTATTAAAATTCGTGAACATTTGACGAAGTTCTGACAGAAACAAAAACGCACAGTTTTTGCCGCGCGATGCTAGCATCAAGCGCGGCCTTTGCCGTCATGCGGTGTCGTGTGTCTGTTTGTGTGTCGGTCTGTCACGTTCGTGAGTTGTGTCAAAACGAATAAACATATCATTAAAATTTTTCCACCATCGGGTAGCCACGCCATTCTAGTTTCCACGCCAAACGGCATAGCAATGTTCCGACGGGGACCCCTCCAACTGGGGCGTCAAATACAAGGGGGTATAAAAAATCACGATTTTTGATTTTCGATCAATATCTCGCTTTATCTCTAAAATAATGCAAGATAGAGCCATAGTTACTATGGAAGGCAAATAGGAAATTGCACACAAGCTTTCGAATGGTGCCAGTTTGAATGACCTTGAGTGACCTCTAACCCAGATTTCAAGGTCATGCTATTATCGTAATATTAATCGTGGTACGTACGTACCCGCGTGTGTGCCCGCGACGGTGTGGCACACGATGTCGCGGCCTTGCGTCATGTCGCGGCAAAGCCGCGCGCGGCGAAGCCGCGTATAATCTAGTTCATATTATTCAACGTCAAATAACTCAAAAACGGTACAATATAGAGCTATATTCACAATGTCGGACCAATAGAAAGTAGTATATGGTCTATCGAACGGCGCCATTTTCTATGACTTTGAACAACCCCTGACCCATTTTTCAAGGTCACGCTATACTTTGACGCTGAATATCTCATAAACGGTTAAAGATACGGCCGTAGTTACTATTGAAGTTGAATAGGAAACCGCATCTAAGCTTTCAAATGGTGCCAGTTTGAATGATCTTGAGAGACATCTAACCCAAATTTCAAGGTCACGATATTATTCAAGGTCAAATAACTCAAAAGCGGTATAATATAGAGGTATATTTACAATGGCGGACACATAGAAAGTCGTACATGGTCAATCGAATGGCGCCATTTTCTTTGAACAACCCCTAACTCAGTTTTCAAGGTCACGCTATACTCTGGCGCCGAATATCTCATAAACGGTTAAAAATACGGCCATAGTTACTACGGAAGGCGAATAGGAAACCGCACCCAAGCTTTTGAATGGTACCAGTTTGAATGACCTTGAGTGACTCAGATTTCAAGGTTACGATATTATTCAACGTCAAATATGGTCTATCGAACGACGCCATTTTCTATGACCTTGAACAACCGCTGACCCATTTTCAAGGTCACGCTATACTTCAACGCTGAATATCTGATAAACGGTTAAAGATACGGCCATAGTTACTATAGAAGGTGAATAGAAAACCGCACCCAAGCTTTTGAATGGTACCAGTTTGAATGACCTTGAGTGACCTTCAACCCAGATTTTAAGGTCACGATATTATTCAACGTCAAATAACTCAAAAACGGTACAAGATAGCTCTGCCTATGGCGCTTTACAAATACGTTTATGTTATGTTATATGTAAGATAGAGCTATACTCACAATGGCGGACCAAAAGTCATATATGGTCTATCGAATGGCACCGTTTTCTATGACCTTGAAAACCTCTGACCCATTTTTCAAGGTCACGCTATACTTTTACGCTGAATATCCCATAAACGGTGTGGAAGGCAGTAGTTACTATCGAAGGTGAATAGGAAACCGCATCCAAGCTTCCAAATGGTACCAGTTTTAATGATCTTGAGTGACCTCTAACCCAGATTTCAAGGTCACGATATTATTCAATGTTAAATAACTGAAAACGGTACAGAATAGAGCTATATTTTTCAACATCGGGTAGCCAAACCATTCTAGTTTTTCCGCATCAAACGCCATGGCAATAGTCCGATGGGACCCCCTTAACGGGGGCGTCGAATGCAGGTGTGGAAGGCACAAATCGGGATCGTCGGCGATAGCTGGCTTGACTATTGATCGATCATCGATGACGTGCTGGACCTGTGAACAACAGCTGCGACAATCCGCCGTGCACCTACGGCGACGCATCAGTGAATCAATATTTATCGCAGCCTGCAGCATGCACGTCTACGACGAAGACAGAACAGAACAGTGTACGCAGTGTTAAATCGGAAGCAGAACTTGCGGTCGACGTATTGTAGTGAAACTAATGACAGACACGAAGCACGCGCTGCCTCTTTGCGACAGCTGAGCTACTTGTTATCGCGCGTCAGCATACTGACGCGCGATATTGACATAGCAATTCTGTCCGTCCGTCGGTCCGTCTGTCCGTCACGTTCCGGTATTAGATGAAAACGGCTTAACATATGGGATAGTTTATTCACTATACGGTAGTCCAATCATTCTAGTTTTATCAGCATCAAACGTCTTCACGAAATTCCGACGGGGTCACTCCCTACGGGGGCGCTAAATACAGGTGGGGTATAAAAATTTCGCAATTTTCGACCAGTAAGTCGCTATATCTCGCGGACGATACAAGATAGCCCCATAGTTACTATGGGAAGCTATAGGAACTCCTATGCGATCTATCAAATGGTGCCATTTCCAATAACCTTGAACGAATCTTAGCCATGTTTTCAAGATCACACCTTTCTTTGACACTGAATATCTCAAACGGCTACAGGTAACAGCCATAGTTACTACAGAAGGCGAATAGGAAACCGTACTCAAGCTTTCAAATAGTACCATTTTCAATGACCTTGGGTGACCTCTAACGCACATTTCAAGGTCACGATAATATTCAACGTCAAATAACTCGACTAACAGTAGGCTAAGTCGTGTATCATCTATCCAGTGGTTCCGTTTCCAGTGATCTTGGGTGACCCTTAACCTAAATTCAAGGTCACGGGATTATTATTGTTGCCCTCGACGTATTGTGTGCGCAGCTGACGAGCGACCTGTTTGCGATAGCTAAGTTCTTGTTTAAACACGGTGTAGACAGTTGTAATTGTAATGTGAATCATGAATGTTATAAATATCTGAGTCTGACTTGTTGTATAAAACGAAAGAGGATGCTGTTGTTGACGACTGATGACAGTGATGGTAGTGATGATGATGATGACGACGACGACGATGACGACGACTGCCTAGCCAGCTGCAGCAGCCACTTGCTGATTGGACCGGATTGCAGCTGTTTGGCGTCACTTGCAGCGGAGCTAGACACGTTGTCTTTAACGCCGTCATCACTCAGTGACGTAATTAGACCCACGTTGACGCTGCCACTGCTGATGCCGTTTTGAATAAGTTTCAACACGTCTTCCATCGTCAGATTGTTTTGTGCACTCGCAACTGTAGACGACATGATAAACTTCACTCAGTGAATCACATTTACTATAGTTCCACTAACAGTCGACTAAGTGTCGTGTAGGCAATTATAATGGGCTTCAAATTTAGTTTATCGGTATTGCTGTTCGTTGCTAAATAGCTTTGTTAATTACATAATACAATAGTACTGCACATAGATTACTAGAAAAGCACTCGGTAGAGTGCATGTACCTCCGACAAAGGTGTTCCCACTGCTCGCGGTGAATAAAACCATTTTAAAACCACGCCTCGCTGCAGCGACGGGCGCCTATACGTGGGATTTTCCCGACGTAATAAAATTCTGCGTTGCAGCACATACGATATCTCAGAAAGCAGTCCGGTTCCGGCATCCGAACTATAATCCGGATCGGGCTCAAAAGTTAATCAGTTCGTCCATGTCCCGACATCTGTCGACCTGCAACATTTCATCCAAATCCATGCACGCGTTTTTGAGTAATCTTGTTAACAGACAGACAGACAGGCAGACAGACAGACGAACACGGGCAAAAACATTTACCTGCTACTTTGTCGGAGGTAAAAAGCGAGCTTATAACAGGTTACAAAAACAGTTTTTTTTTCAGCACGATTAATAGAAAAGTAAATTTGTTTTCGATGGTTTACCACCGAAGCAATAAAGTGGTTTCTACTTTCTAGTACTAGGCGTAATGGGGATTAGGGCTTTATTCAGTCGTGTTAGTTGTAAAACTTTCAAAAAACATTAATCCAGTGATTCGCGAATTAAGACCCGCTAGACCACACTAGTCAATATAATAACTGCGCCGATGATGTTCGGTGATGGTTGCAGCGGCTCTGTGATTGTGGTTGCCATTCTGTAGCCTAAAGCCCGGTACACACTGGCAAAAAGTTGAAAGGACGTTCGACATTCGGGCAACACTTTTGACAAAGTCGACAGAGGTGAACATGTTCAACTTTGGCGACAATGTCAATGTTCAACGACAATGTTCTATTATTCTTTGCACTCGAAAGGGTTAACTAATTATATCGATCTGTGCAGTTCTAGTTCTTACCATGAGCGAGACTGACGAGTAGCGACAACAGCACGGTGTGCGTGGAGACGGAAATCATTGCTAAGTTACAAGTTATTCTCAGGACTGTCCGTCTGTCCGTCTGTCCGTGCACGAAGTCATTGATCTTGCTGTAGATACACTGTAGATAGTTTGTCACTGACGTTGTTGTAACATGCAACTAGGCCTATGCGTGTACGGACAGTCATCTATAAATCACAACACTACGATCGTAAAAAGCGCCGCAGTAAACATGTGGCATGACGGACTGTGCGGTTTCTGTCGATCGTAAATTATCTCACAGACGCAGTTTGTCACTAGGCCTACCTCGCCCGGCCCAAGCAATCGCAGGCGAGACGTATTTTTTTCGATTGCGTGTGTTTGTTTGTTTTTACTGCAGGAAACGGTCACTGAAACTCACCGAATACACAAGCACCACTCGACGATATAACTTGGCAATGACCTTTAGTAGCTGAGTGGCAGTAACATTTTCAGCGACGCGCAGCATTGTGGCGTTAACGCCCGGGATCCTTACCCCCCTAATGCTGGGCCTAAACTAAGGGGGTGTGGCCACTCTGGCCACAGCATCGCGTGGCCTCTTGGCGACTTGTTAAACTAGCAATCAACTGTCACATACTTTGGCTTTCGGTTGCTTGGATCTCTGCACGAAAATTATAAATAATTCGTTGGGCGTTAAACATTATGAAGTCTGTGTTTGAAACAGCGTGTTAACAAACACAGCTAAAATTTACATGAGTCATTTGGGGTTCCGATTAGGTTAGCCGATCTGGTGCTATCACTGATGTTATCGTAACGCCAGCTGTCTCAGCAGCAGCTGAGCTTATTGTGTTTCATATCCCGCCCTCTGAGACAACTAGCTCTGCTGTCGCAAAGAGGCCGCGCGATGCTTCGTATCTGTCAGTAGTCAGCTTCAATATAATACTTGTAGCGCAGTTTTTTATCGCGCGTCAGCACACTGACGCGCGATATTGACATAGCAATTCTGTGTCCGTCCGTCTGTCCGTGACGTTCCGGTATTAGGTGATAACGGCTTAACATATTGTTATAGTTTTTTTCACCACACGGTAGCCCACATCATTCTAGTTTTATCACATCAAACATCTTCACGAAATTTTGATGGGGTCACCCCCTGCGGAGCGCTAAACACAGGTGGGGTATAAAAATTTCGCGATTTTCTACCAATAAGTCACTATATCTCGCAGACGATACAAGATAGCGCCATAGTTACTTCCAAACAAAACTTAGGCCTTCTGTGACCTTATTCTTTGACCTGCTGACCCCCGAGGTCGACCGTTCATGCGCTTGTCCGGGGGGAGATTTATGCATTATTTGCGTTGAAATCGGTTCATTCGTTGGAATCGGTTTATTCTCTGTCGAGGTATAACGTTCACACGTTGGTAACAGTCAAACGAACAAACAAACGGACAGACCGACGGACGAAGCAACAGGTCGAGAACATTATGTGTCCGGCCAGTCTAGACTGCGTACGGATAAATACAGTATATGTTCACTGTCGTTATTGCGTTCGTGTATTTTTATCACGCTGAGCGCGTTCAGTCCAACAACTGGACTCCCTAATATCAGCAATACCTCCACATGACACAACTATTATTCTGGGAGATTTCAATGCAGTGACTGGATCTGACCGCCATGGCTTTGAGTCCGTCATTGGTAACTATGGCTC
>Ga0209149_1002025_pt1 | contig 11006 bp, 12 predicted proteins | sample WorMetTyACAVOLI2_FD_187423 | JGI IMG/M metagenome (GOLD analysis project Ga0209149, IMG submission 187423) | Marine gutless worms symbiont microbial communities from Max Planck institute for Marine Microbiology, Germany - Olavius algarvensis... ...
CTTACATTCATAGGTTTTACCATCCTATAAGTTATTTTCATATCCTATCCATCATATAAACCTTGAATGGCACTAAATAGCCTTCTTGTGCTGATGTGCCGTTAAGAAACTACACACTCACTCACTCACTCACTTTAGCATGATTGCCTCAGGGGCGTCCCCAGGGGAATCAGAAATGTTGTAAAAATAGCGATTTTTGGACCTACGCATTGACTTAAGCATCGTATAACTCGGAAACTATTGAAGGTAGATAAGTACATGCTGCAAGGGGTTTGGCAAGCATTGAATTGTCTTTCTATCCATGCAACAGCGTGATAGTCGCAGGGGCGTCTCCAGGGAAACAAAAATGTGGGCTGCGGTACGTGAAAACGGCAATTTTTTGCACTTGCGTTTCGAATAACTGGGAAACTGTTGAACATAGATGGGTAGATGCTGCGAGGGGTTCGGCAAGCACTGAATTATCTTTTCATGCATCCAACGTTTTGCGTATTTTGTCGCCGAAAAGCAGTTGTTTGTGAGTTTTCTTCAGCATAGCTAAACTGATCGATACTAAATGACATCACGGAAATTGAGCAACCGGTCACGTGATACGCAGATATAAACAAAACAGTGATATTTGTTCATTTTGTTGTTAAGTAGTTACCGTACAGTTTGTAATTAAGCGAAGTTGTCGCCTACGCTGTGGACGTCATTAGTTTTAACGAAGTGTCTAGAGTACGGCGATCTGTAAATCGTGATTCTGAGCGAATATATGGCTGTGTACCTCGGAGTGCTATAGTTGCGAAATAGACGAGGGCGGCAGCGGTCAAGGTTAAAAACCGGCCTGGCCGGGGCACGTAAATATTACCCCAGTTATCACTGCAGTCGACGTTGGTCAATTTTCTCTGTACAATACTGGTACATCGTTTTTGCTGCGCGATGCGATGCATAAGCGTGGCCTATGCTGTCATGCGGTGTCTGTCCGTCTGTCTGTCTGTCTGTGTGTCTGTCACGTTCGTGAGTTGCGTCAAAACGAATAAAGATATCTTCGAAATTTTTTCACCATCGGGTAGCCAAGCCATAATAGAATTTTATGCACCAGTAAATCTGAAGCCACAGTAACTGGTAATAAAAAACTGCACTGTAGGTATGTTGAAGCTGACTACATACAAACACGAAGCATCGCGCAGTCTCTCTTTGACAGCTGAGCTTCTTGTTATGTTTACATGCAACATAGCTTTGTAATAAATTCTTCAATATTTTAAGTCATAATCGCAGTTAGGCCTATAACTTTGGTTATGGGTAAATTATTATACGAAGATAAAGCTGAGATCGAGACATTGCGGAAACTTGGTTTTGGGTATCAGACAATTGTTGCAAAATTTCAGGAAAAGGGTTGGAAGCTTAGCTCGGTGAAAGCAATCTGTAAACAGGTCGATGAGTGTGGGTCGACGGCAATGGAATGAAAGCCAGTTATGGGTGTCGGCCGAACACAAAACAGCATGAACAATGGAAAATGTTAGATACCTTAAGCTGTTAATTAGCGAAAATCGAACGTTGACTTTGATGCTGCGCCACTTCAACAAATATTAAGTTAATTGAGTAAAATTAAACTGACTTGTGAAGACATATGTGGTGAATAAATATGGAAAATTTTGTTTAAAAGTAATCTTGCATTATATAGATATTGCGATTATTGTGTTGAGATATTTTATTTTGCCTCACCCTGTAGAACATGCAACATAAACTTGTGTCATGTACATTCGGCGTAAGAGAATAATATAACAGTCACTGTTGTTTCACATTGTTGTGTATATTATTTAATTGTAATGATGGTGGCTTGTGTTGCATTCGTTGGTTTCAGTCTTTTGTGAGAGTGTTCTATGTTACTTATTTTCAGAGACAGTAGCGACTCAGAAACAGCAGCACTTTATGGCTGTATGTTGAAGCTGTAGCGTTGTGAAGATGAGGTGCATGTGGTGTGCACAGGGCTCATGCTGTTGTTCTGGACAGTTTGATTCACCACTACAGCAGTCATTAGACTGGGAAACGATTGCTAAACAGTTTGCAGGTAATTAGCTGTTTATGATCTGTGTACATTGTAAATACAATGCTACATTACTGATAAATGATTATCACTTGTGCCAGTGTGAGGTTAAATGATTATTACTTGTGCCCGTGTGAGGTTAAAGTAAAGTAAACGTGTATTTGTGTTGCCCGTCATCGTGAAGCACCTCTAATGTGTTACTGCTTCCCATAAATCGGTGCTGATCTCCGCAAGCCAGCCCTACAGCCAGGCATTCAGTGAACACTGTGAGACCACAGATGTTGGCTGGTGTGTCATATGGCGTGCTTGTTTACTCCCCCAGCTTTTTGTAAGTACTTATTTGCGCCTACTCGTGGAGGGATGGCTCAGGCTGAGTAGACCTGTGTGCCTGGTTCTGTGCCAAGGTGATTTACCCGTGCAAAGATGGTCACCCACCTAGTTGCTAACCCAGCCTAGTGTAGAGTAACTATGTTGATCCACCGGAACATGTTACTGCTACGCTAACCCGAGGTGTGTGTCAGTGACAGCAGTGTGAGGTGTGTGTCAGTGACAGTTACTTGTGCATTACTAGCAAACTTGTTCTGATCAGTCAGTGATTCTGTGCATCATTGTGATTATTTCATTGTTGTGATCGCAGCACAGTGGTAGTTTTAAATACCAGTACGGCTTCTTCTGCAGTTCATTGCCGGTTTGGCGTAGCGATAACACATTGCCTCGATCAACATAGTTACTCTATGCCAGGCCCTGCTAGTGCCTGGGACTGGATGGCTGACCATCCTAGCACAGGTAAACCACCTCATCGCAGAACCAGGCACACAGGTCTACTCAGCCTGAGCCATCCCTCCATGGGTAGGCGTATAGAGGTACCTAGAAAAAGCTGGGGGATGAAAGAGGCACATCGTGTGATACACTAGCCCATATCCGTGGTCTCACAGTGTGGGCTGGTGTCTGGCTGGGAACTAGTTATAGAGAGATCAACACCGACGTACAGGAAGCAGTAGCACATTAGAGGCACATTTAGTTTACCACTGAATGCAGCAGTAAAATAAATTTTAAAATTTGTATTTGCCATAAATTTGTCGGAAAATAAAAGTTTGTGGACCACAGTGTGTATACAGATGATGTTAGTCTGACTGAGACATGCTGTGTGAACTGAACTGATGTTTGTGCTGTATTATGTGTGATGTGTAGATGATCTCGAGTCTCGCAGAGATGTGCCGTGGGGTGAATTGGTTGAAGATGCAGAAAGTCGAACTCCAGGACGTGTTGTGCATGTACATGAGAAACTTTCATCACCTTCCCGGAAACGGTGAGGAGAGCTGCTTTTCTGGTGATAATTTCTAGAGCTTGAGACTGTTGTCATGCTTTGTGTATGTTTATGAATTCATGTGTTTATGTTGAAGTGTATTTCATGCTTGTGTGTAATGCTTGCTGATCAGATCGGCGACCGAGTGCAAGAAACGTCAAGAGCAGAAGCAAGCCAAGGCACGTAATCTGCGCGAAAAACTACTGGCAGAGAAAGCTGACCGATTGCACACATTAACGAAGAAGGTCATTAGTAAATTTACCTTCAGTATTATTGTATTTGATCTTAGCCCTGTTGATGGGTTACTAGTCACTGGTGCCCACAGTTTTCTGAGGCAAAAAATTCCACTTTCTATGCAAAGTTCTCCATGTTTCATGTCATTCTGCAGTGTGGCCAGTGAAGTCCATCTAGTTGTTTGTCCAATGCTCCAATGCTATGCATGGACAGAATATAAATTTACCTGTGTCTGTCTGTGTGTGTGTGTGTGTCCGTCACACTTTCTGTCAACTCGCCTACAGGTCGGACCTTTTAACTCCCTTAACTTTAACCCCCCTTAACCTTAACTCCCCGGCCTTATCCCCCCCGACTGTAACCAAGGCAAATCAAAAAAAGTTGCCTATTGTAGCAGATGACGAGATCAGTGCCATCCCATTGCCCAAGTTTCAGGAGAGTCAGCAAATAAGAAAAAGCTATGTCCATTGCAAAATGCAGAACTTAGGTAATTTTTGATGCAAACTTGGGTTACATCTTGGTTGCATGTTTGTGCTCCAATATCTCAAAAAGCGTACCAGATAGGCACGTAAAATTGTCAAGAGTGGAAGATAAGTTTTGTCATTGATCGTGGCCATTGCCCGTGTTGCTGCAGCGGATGCACCCAATTTGCAAAATACAACAGAAATTTCAAAATTGTCCAATAGTTTTTTGCCTGTCACTACCATGCTCAAAAGCATTGACAGGAGCCAACCATGAATAGAGTACCCCTAATTGTGTCTCTACATTGTGGAATTTGTCCATCAGATTTTTAAAATTGCCTTTCCTATCATAAATTGTGTCCCCTCTTTGGGGCACCCCAAGGTTTGCAGCTGTTCGATAGAGCCGTAGGTCCCCTACAAATGGTCAAATTTGCGCACCAAATATTTACCCCTTATGGAGAAAATTCAGTTTTCTACTCCACATGTGATAGATCAGAGACTGATAACTGTTAAAGTACTAGCATTAATGTTGATAATAACTGGTGTAATAGCTGGATCTCACTAGGCAGATGAGTATTGTACATGGTTCTCTTACGATACAATACGATAGTGTGTATTTAACGTGCAGTAAATAGCTGATGGTAGCCAGCTTAGTCTACCACACGGAAGTTTGACCACGTGGTCAGGAAAGTTCACCTGATTATGTGAGTTAACAGCAATAATTCTAGCTGTTAGAACGTGAATTAGCAGTTTGTGTCTGATCACTGAGTCATTGCAGCTGCATTGACACAAGAATGTGTGACATAGAATAGCCAACCACATGAAGCTCAGGACTGCCACTCTCGTTACCTCCACTTGGCTACATCTGAGATGTGATGTTGGTCTGGAGGTAGGAGAATATTGAGAAAACTGTCTCTGTGCTACAGTATTGTGTACTGGTGCACAAAGATACGAGCAGTTCTTACAGGTTGGTCAACTGTATCGGGCTTTGATCTTGCTTGGTTTAGCTCTCTGACTTCCGAGCACATCTGTGTCTGCGGTCTTTATTGTGCTATATATATATTAAAAAAAATTTTTGCTTACAACTTAATATCTTTTAGTGAGCTGAGCCTAGAGGGATTGGCCCTTAATATGGTTGACTAACCATCGTTCTTCAGTGCTGTTACACTGTTGGTTGGGTCACCTGACCCATAAAATCGTCTCCGAAATGACCTATAATGTGTGGAGTGGGACGTTAAACTCTGCTATATCATACCATACCTTGGGACTGCCATGTGATTCTCAGTACAGCCTACTGGGAGAATTGTTATTGAGAGCAAGAGTAATGAATGACTGTAGGTGGAAGAAGTTCAACAGTGGAAGAATGAGTTGTTAAATCAGCGACGCTTGACAATGGAACGTCGGCTCGATAGAGCCGAGCAGAAACGTCAACTTCAGCTGCAAATAATTGTACGCAAGGCACATGAAGAGGAAACAAAGGTAATATGCAGTTGTATCTTAAAATTATTAGCATCACATGTTTCTATGTGGTTTCAATATTTAAATATAGTGCTTACCAAATCACAAAAAGAGAATCTATTTCAGATGTGACTAATCAAAGTTGGGGGCATTTCCCCAAACCATTAATCGTTTCTTTCTCCTCTTTGTGTTAGTTTAGGCATGATTATTGATGTCTGACTCTTTTTCTTTACTGATAGGTGTAATTGTTAGAGCTGCAGACTACCCACAAAGATCTTGAGGCTTTGAACATAAAGTATTCAGTTTTAGTGTTAATTCATTTCATTCATTCATAATTTGTAGAGCGCACTACGCTGTGACTTAAAAAATTCACTAACTTCGGCAAGCTATAATTTCAACAAGCATGGATAATTTTTGGTAAATAGCATCATCACACTTTCAACAAGAACTTAGCTATCGGAAACAGATCGTGCGTCAGCTGTGCACACAATATGTCGAGGGCATCTACAATAACCCCGTGACCTTGAAATCTAGGTTAACGGTTACTCAAGGTCGCTGGAAACGGAACCATTGAGTAGATAATACACAACTTACTATTAGATGAGTTATTGGATGTTAAATACCGTGAACGTGATTACTGGTGACCTTGAAACGTGGGTCAGAGGTCACTCAAGGTCATTGAAATCAGCGCCGTTCGAAAGCTTGAGTGCGGTTTTCTATTCACCTTCTATAGTAATTATGGCTGTATCTGTAGCGGTTTATGAGATATTCAGTGTCAAAGAATGGCGTGACCTTGTAAACCAGGTTAGGGGGCGTTCAAGGTCATTGATAATGGCGCCGTTTGATAGACCATATGTGACTTTCTGTTGGTCGTCCATTGTAAATATAGCTCTATTTGTGCCATTTTCGGGTTATTTGACATTGAATAATATCGTGACCTTGAAATCAGGGTTAGAGGTCACTCAGTGTCATTGAAGCTGGTGCCATTCGAAAGCTTGGATGCGGTTTCCTATTCGCCTTCTGTAGTAAGTGTGGCCGTATCTGTAGCCGTTTGTGAGATATTCAATGTCAAAGAATGGCGTGACTTTGAAAACCAGGTTAGGGGTCGTTCAAGATCATTGAAGTGGCGCCATTCGATAGACCATATGCGACTTTCTATTGGTCGGCCATTGCAAATATAGCTCTATCTTGTGCCATTTTCGCATTATTTGACGTTGAATAATACCGTGACCTTGAAATCGGGGTTAGAGGTCACTCAAGGTCATTGAAATTGGTGCCATTCGAAAGCTTGGGTGTGGTTTCCTATTTGCCTTCTTTAGTAACTATGGCCACGTGTAGCCGTTTGTAAGATATTTAGCGTCAAAGAGTGGTGTGACCTTGAATACAGGGTTACAGTTTGTTCAAGGTCATTGGAAATGCACCGTTTGATAGATTGCATACGAGTTCCTATTTGTCTTCCATAGTAACTATGGCGATATCTTGTATCGTTTGTGAGATATAGCGACTTATTGGTAGAAAATCGAGAAATTTTTATACCCCATTTGTATTTAGAGCCCCCACATTGGGTGACCCCGTCGGAATTTTGGGAAAATGTTTGATGCTGATAAAACTGGAATGATATGGTGAAAAAACTGTGACGATATGTTAAGTTGTTTTCATCTGATACCGGAACGTAATGGACAGACGGACGGACAGGCTGACAGATTTGCTATATCAATATCGCACGTCAGTATTCTGACGTGCGATAAAAATGATATGCATATTCAACTTTCCTTTTCTCTTTTTTTTTACTTGCTTTATGTGATCGTGGCTGCCCGGTTTTTAGACACTGTGGGTTGTACTCTCATCATGTTTATTTGCTTCCATAGTGCAACGCGAGGTATATTTACACGTTGCTGTTTGACACAATGATGCAGACAGAGCAGTAGAATAAACATTTCCTCTTCTCTTCATAGGAGATTGATGTTCAGAATTTATTGCCGTGCGATGCTATGCAAGGACAGTCTGTCTGTTCGTCCGTCCATCTGTCTGTCTGTCACATTTTTGGATTCTGTCAAAAGGATCTTCAGACATTTTTACCATTGGATAGCCAGCTTAGTTTTTCGATACCAAATGAAATGTCATGGCAGTATTCGGACATGGACCGCCAAATGTGTTGTCGAATGCAGGTGGTGTAGGCAAAAATCTCGATTCTCGACGAACATCTGTCTATCGGATGGATGACTGCTGCAGTGCGAACAACAACTGCGACGGTCCGTTGTGCAGTAGTTTACTGCACATTAGTGAATCTTTGTTTATCTCAACCATCATGGACGACCACGATGAACAGAAAAGAACAGAAACAGAGTTTAATTGTATGCAGCTATAAATTTGAAGCAGAAGTAATAGTAGAAGATTACGCTCGACATGTTGTACTATTGAAGCTACTGACAGCCCTGAAGCATCGTGCGGCCTCTCTGCAACAGCAGGGCTCCTTGCTACTTCAGCAACTGAAAATGATTTGCTATCATGGATGTGATCATTTACACTACAGTCTTGTGGTTACATATAACAACTTGAAATATACTAGATGTACAGCTATACAGCAGCATTTTTGGTTGATAGGTTTGGCTAATTGAATTTGAATTTGGCTAATTAGATCTCTGTGCAGTTAGCCAAATTGCTTAGTTTAAAAAGATCTCAAGGCAGAAACACTGCATGGCTGTTAGCTGTTTGGTGTATGAACAGTCTGTGATTGTCGCTCTGTTGTCAGTCTGTGCTCTGTTGGTGCTTGTTAATATCTTGTCTTCTTTCATTGCATGGTTGTTAGGCAAACGAGATAGCATTTATCAACAGCTTAGAAGCTCAGAATAAACGACATGAAATCATGTCTAAACACCAAGAGTCTGAGGCTCGCCTGCAAGACATACAGGTCAGATAAAACTCCGATTTGTGTTCGTTACCGACTTACTGAATTTGTGTATCATCTTACATGCAGTCTCCAATGTGTCTTGTCTACTGTTCAGCATTCAGAGTGGTGTTGCATGGGGTTCTGTCTTTTGAAAGTAGATTTTAATAAATAAATTTATAGGTAGATTGGATTTTATGCATACTGTTCAAAGTTTACTGGCATTAATTGTGAAGACCATATAAGATAAAACGTGGACTTGTTTTATGCTGGTAAAATGCTAATATTTGTTATTGCCAGGAGGAACGTCAGAGGAAACATGAAGAGAAAGCTGCTAAAGAAGCAGCTGTCGAGGTAACTGGCATGTCGTTGCTCACTGCTAGTTTTTATCACGCATCGGCGTACTGACGCACGATATTGATATAGCAAATCTGTCTGTCCGTCCGTCTGTCTGTCAGTTCGTCTGTCCGTTGCGTTCCGGTATCAGATGAAAACAGCTTAACATATTGTCACAGTTTTTTCACCATGCGGTAGCCCAATCACTCTAGTTTTACCAGCATCAAACATTTTCCAAAATTCTGACGGGGTCACCCCCTGCGGGGGCGCTGAATACAGGTGCGGTATAAAAATTTCACGATTTTCTACCAATAATTTGCTATATCTCGCAAACGATACAAGATATCGCCATAGTTACTATGGAAGGCGAATAGGAACTCGTATGCGATCTATCAAATGGTGCCATTTCCCATGACCTTGAACGAACCCTAACCCTGCTTTTAAGGTCACGTCACTCTTTGACGCTAAATATCTCACAAACGGCTACAGATACGGCCATAGTTACTATAGAAGGCGAATAGGAAACTGTACCCAAGCTTTTGAATGGCACCAATTTCAATGACCTCGAGTGACCTCTAACGCAGATTTCAAGGTCACGATATTATTCAATGTCAAATAATTCGAAAATTGTACAAGATAGAGCTATATTTACAATGGCTGACCAATAGAAAGTCGCATGTGGTGTATCGAACTGTGCCATTTTCAATGACCTAGAACGACTCCTAACCTGGTTTTCAAGGTCATGCCATTCTTTGACACTGAATATCTTACAAACGGCTACAGATACGGCCACAGTTACTATAGAAGGGAATAGGAAACTGCACCCAAGCTTACGAATGGCACCAGTTTGAATGACATTGAGTGACCTCTAACCCCGATTTCAAGGTCACGATATTATTCAATGTCAAATAATTCGAAAATTGTACAAGATAGAGCTATATTTACAATGGCTGACCAATAGAAAGTCGCATATGGTCTATCGAACGGCGCCATTTTCAATGACCCTGAATGACCTAACCTGGTTTCCAAGGTCACGCCATTGTTTGACACTGAATATCTCTGAAATGGCTAAACATACCTCTAACCCACATTTCAAGGTCACAATAGTATTCAACGTCAAATAACTCGACTGCTACTAAGTCGTGTATGATCTATCCAATGGTTCTGTTTCCAGCGACCTTGTGTGACCTTTGACTTAGATTTCAAGGTCACGGTGTAATATTTAAGCCTATAGATGCCCTCAGTGTATTGTGTGCGCAGCTGACGCATGATCTGTTGGTGATAGCTAAGTTCTTGTATAGCATTGTGATACCACTGTGTAATACCATGTTTTTTTATATTACTACATAAACCCATCACTATTAACTGTGGATGTCTTTTTGTCTGCTCAGAGATACCACCTTGCTTTTGCGTTTTTTTGTTTGGATCCCGCCTTTCCAGTTGGAATATACAGATTCCTCACTTTTTGATCATGTCACTGATTTTTGATTGCTGGAGGCTTTGCTCCCTTGACTTCTCTTGAAGATGCTGGGCTTTGGCATGTTACAGACCTGACTCTTTTAGATCCTATTGTACAGTGTTGTAGGTAGATATTTTCTGACGCAGGTACGGCGTCGAGCATTAGAAAACGAGAGACAGATACGGTTTCAAGAGATGGCTGAGCGTCGTCGCCAGCGTGCCAGTGAGTTTCAGCTGAGACAAATGGAGAAAGAGAAGGAGCGTGTGGAGGCAGCACGAGCCAAGGAACGTGACCGAGAGGAACGCATCGCTGCTCTCAACAAGCAGCAAAAGGCTCAGATTGAAGAACTGCAGAAGAAAATACAACTCAAGGTCAACATCTGATATGTTGTGTGCTCGCAGCAAACGTTCAGTTGTCAGTTGTGTTTTCTTCAATCTTGCCAAGAACTTGTTAAATTCTTATCATTCAGTGGCTTTATTTGCAGTTTGTTTATGATATTTGTTTTATCCTTTGTCAGGATAATACTTTTGCACTTGGGTATCTCAGTGCTTGTATATTCAGTTCTTGACGCTGTTTATTGATGCCAGAAATTGCATCTTGACTATAAAAAAACTTTGAGCAATTCTTGAAGATTTTCTGGGAGACATTTGGCATAACCCGTTACACAGAAGATTGTACTTATACTTTCGTTAAATTATAACCACATTAATAAACTTGTTTTATGGTCCTTTCGCCTGGGGCCCGATTTTCGAAAAATCTTAAGATATTCTTAAGTTTTTCATAAGTTTGTCGTAAATATGTCCTAAGTTTTTCTTAAGTCAGCAAGTTAAGATTTCCTAAGA
>Ga0209149_1002026_pt1 | contig 11003 bp, 7 predicted proteins | sample WorMetTyACAVOLI2_FD_187423 | JGI IMG/M metagenome (GOLD analysis project Ga0209149, IMG submission 187423) | Marine gutless worms symbiont microbial communities from Max Planck institute for Marine Microbiology, Germany - Olavius algarvensis... ...
GAAATAACCTATGGTGATAAAAGCGTTTAAAACAGAAAGATTGGAAGCACAAAATCCACATATTTACAGTATAATGACGTGACAGATGACAGATGACAAATGTTGCATGGTGAAACTATTCAGAATGTCATCTTGCTAAGGCAGAAGCTGCAATACACACCAGTGGTTGGGCGCATGTCAGTCAGTATTTCGAGTGGACAATCGTCATCCTCCAAAAGAAATTCTTGCCGGTGCTTGCCATAGAACTCTTCTGCATCTGAGGGTTGCACAACCTATAAACATATGGAAAACCTGCAATTCGATGTAATTAAATGTCCTCACATTGTAGGCTTGCTGTAGCTCAGTGGTAGGTAATTAACGATACTTACTTATTTACTAAAAGAACACAACTGTTACATTATTTTACACTGGAATGCACCAGGTTGGTCATAAGTGTGTAAAATTATAGTTAACAGATCACTGTTTTCTGCTGATGACTGTTGCTTAAAACTTAACACAAGTTGTAAGAAGTCATAACATAACCCAAATACACAAAATCACGGTATCTACAAAGTTAACAAATGGAAGCTAATCTGCAAAACTTGTATACTATAAACTACATTTATCGATCGATCAACATTTATCCTGCAGTCTCTAACAATTTGCCTACAGTATTTGAAAACTTTTATTCTGACAACTTTTTGTCACAAAAACCTGAGCAGGCATAAAACTAAACAATCACACATAATAAAACTAAACAATCACACATAAAGAATCCTAGTTAAAGGCTATATGGATATATGTGACATGTACACAGAGTAAGTTAAGCTACAGTTACTTCAGCATAGCTCAGGCAAACTTGCATACATGAAATAACGACCAGTCAACATCATGTGTATGTTACCTGCATGAGGCAATAACGGTGAGCATTTTCTTTCTCCAAGCCGTACTTATCTAGCGTCTCGCGGACAACGTGAGTAGCTGTGTCATTCATCGACAACAACAAAGTCTTGTAGGGAACTTCTGGACAGATTGTCTCGCCGTAGATCTTCAGTGTACCACCTGCATCAGTACAGACATCGTACAAACAATAATATTTTGTTGTTCATCAGACTGTTCTATTCAGAAGATCAGCAGTTAAATAATTTAAATGACTAGCAGTAACCGTAAAGTAAATCATTCTCCTTCTTCCTAGTTCATCTCAGCTTGCTGCCCTCCACAGGATGGTAACAATGAGGATTAGCCTCCTGGCTCAATGGTGACGGCAGTTGTGAAAACAGGCTACAGGCAGACATACAGCCACAGTTGATTGATTTGGTCTGAGAGATGGAAATTGTCTCAGTTATTATTATTATTATGTGACACCGTAAGGCAAATGAAACTAGTAATGGATCTACAGTAACAGTAACAACAGTGACTTGTAGTGCACCCCCTACAATCAGACCGATGGCGCATTCCAGAGTTCACACAGTGTTCCCGGTGTAAGCAGCATGAAACAGAAAACTCTTCAACTTGCTCTTAAATGAAGCAGTCAAATGCAAGAGTTTGAAGTTAGTCAGAAGCCGATTCCAAGCACGAGGTGCGGCAACAGAGAATGCCCTGTCACCAATCTTCCGACTCGTTCTTGGTACGACCAAGTCACAGTTACTCGATGAACACAGTGATGACTGTGAAGGAATGTCAGAGGCAGGTGTCAACAGGCTGGCAATGTAATCAGGAACGTGCCTGACGAACATCTTGTGCGTGATCTTATTCACCTACAGTTTCTCGGACATCTGGGATCAAAAAAAATTGCCTAGTTAGCTGATATTTTCACCAGAATATTGAAACAAAAAATCCAAAAAACCTGAAGACAAGGAAAGATTGTAGCCCTGGAAAACCAGCAAACAACCACATGTTGCTAAGCAGCAGTCCATATCACTACTGAGTGTTAGCCACACTTCAACATATCATCCTGCAGAGTACTTTCCAGTAGAGGACCTTCTCAAAATCAATCAGACTGGTCTTTCAAGTGGCTGAATAGCACGTGCAACTGAAGTAAGTAAGTAAAATGTAGTACCACAGTTAGTAAATTACCGATATATAGTTGTTCAACTCCGGCCAAAACGCAGCCTCTTACATAGGAATAACATCCAGGATTGACACTCCCGTATGACCAATGAGAAATTTCTTGCTTTCAGTCCATCAGATTTTTCAGTTACAATTTTGACCTCATTGCCGTTATTGTCATGTCATTCTGGGTCAGCTACTGCGGAAATATGACGTCATATCGATTTTTCAAGATGGCGGCCGCCGTAGATCAACACTACTTACGGTTTCGTATTTGTTGATGTCCTTGCCTTCAGAAGGTCAAAATCTATCAACAAACCAAATTTTGTCGACAGCAATGGTTGACATATATCAATTTATGGCTGAGATATAACGAATTCTGGTTTGGAAAAACAAACGTCCGCCATACTAGAATTCTACTTCTGGTTCCGATCTCGGCCATTTCCCAGTAATATGCATTTTATTCTGCATCAGCCTACCGAATTTTGTCCAAATCGTAGCAGCCACTGCGTAAATATGACATCATATCGCTTTATCAAGATGGTCATACTATTTCCGGTTTCGCCTTTGTTGACACTGCTGCCTTCAGAAGGTCAAAGTCTATCATCAAACCAAATTTCGTCGACATATCTCAATTGACAGCTGAGATATAACTACTTCCGTTTTTGAAAAACAAACGTCTGCCATATTGCAAATCTACTTCCAGTTTCGATATCAACCATTTGGCCATAATCTGCACATTATTCTGCATCAGACTACTGAATTTTGTCCAAATCAGAGCACCCACTGTGGAAAGATGATGTCATATCTATTTCTCAACATGGCGGCTGCGACCGCTATATACTACTTCCGGTTTCTCAATTGACGGCTGAGATATAACTACTTCTGTTTTTGAAAAACAAACGTCCGCCACATTGGAAGTCTACTTCCGGTTTCGATCTTGACCAGTTCGCCGTAATCTGCATCAGGCTATCGAATTTCGTCCATATCAGAGCACCCACTGCGGAAATATGATGTCATATCCATTTCTCAAGATGGTGACCGCTAAATACTACTTCCAGTTTCATATTTGTTGATGTCACTGCTTTCAGAAGGTCAAAGTCTATCAGCAAACCAAATTTCGTCGAGATATCTCAATTGGCGGCTGAGATATAACTACTTCCGGTTTCGAAATACAAACGTCCGCCATACTGGCACTCTACTTCCGGTTTCGATCTCGACCATTTCGCTGTAATCGGCGTGTTGTTCTGCATCCGGCTGCCGAATTTCGTCCAAATCGAAACACCCACTGACAAAATATGACGTCATATCGATTTTCAAGATGGCAGCCGCCAGCCATGTTGTAATTGCTTTGGAGTAATGGCAGACCATCCACGAAGTGCCGTTTGTTGTCAAATTGCTTGTTCATCGGATTAATAGTTCCAGAGACATTGCGATTTATAAATTTTGGCATTTTGGCTTGAAACTGCCTATGCACGCCCCTTTTTGGGGAGTTTTTGGGACATATTTTCCCCATATGATGTCACTCATTGTCCTGACCCCCAAAAGGACCGTCCTTGGGCGGAAACATCACTTGAGCCATTCAGCATAAGAATCTGTGCATTGGTTCGACCTTGGTGCAGGATCGAGAAAAAAGGACAGGATAACAAAAAACTCACAAAAGTGTTATATTTCCCCTTTTTTGGGGAAGCCCTCACTGGGCCGATTCGACCCAAAAGTTGCATGGTAGGTGATGTCCACGACGTAATCATGTGTGCCATGTTTAAAATTGAAATCTTCATGGGTTACAATTTTACAGAGGGTCGAATTTTCGATTTTCCTATTGATTTTTGCACACTAATGCACTGCCTGTGATTACATGGGCAAAACAGAATGGTGGAACACTGAGAAAATAAATCAAGAATATTTTTGTTTAAAGATACACACAGAATGTCACAATTTTGCAGCACTGTGTATCAGGCATACTACATGCACATACATGTAACATAACAAAACCACATTTTAAGATGTAAGATGCACACCTGAGTTCGGTCCATCATCACTTGCTCGTATCTGCTGCAACTTTCGTTCAAGAGTCATTTGTCTCCGTCTCCTCATTACCATCTCCGGGTTGGAGATGCTTCGCGTGAAGCTGGAGTCTGGTGCAGCCTCATACAAGCGCTTGGCAATATTTTCCTTGTTGCTGGCTTCCTGTCGCTGAGCCTCTTTCTCGCGTTTCTTCAGTTCTTTTTTTTCGCGCTTTGATAATCGACGCTCAAGATCAGGTGCAGTTACAGCAGTGTTGGTCATATCGCCAAGACCACTCCACTACATTCAACAATCACATAAGTACAATTAAAAACAAAATAAAATTAAGCAGCATATCTGAATAACTTAGTTAATTAACCGTTTTGAACAAGTAAATGAAAAATTAATCGCTAAGTATTACTGACATTTTTTTAGATAATATTTTTCCACATACAGGATTCACACTATAAGTCTCAAAATCAAATGCAAGAACTTTTCGACGACTGTCAAGGATCTTGTACAATTTCAGAGGACTTCTTCTTCTTCTTCTCGTATGCATGTCATGAACCATAACTGGTCAGCCATGAAACAGTGTCTTCATCCACAGAGTGTAGCCGAGATAAGCCACCATTCAATACACGACTGTACATGCATTTGCACAAGTATGCTTTATGTACATGATACCATTTCAAGAAACAACTGAGCTTAATCGAACTGGCTGACACATTTACCAAACAGAAATAAATATGTAGAACAGAGTTTGATAACATTACATTACAGAACTGCGATGCATTTCACAAGGTTCACAATGTAGGATTCACATATGGAGTGCGTCTCAAAAAAACCGGGACCGCTACACTTAATATGACATAACTTCATCAATTCACAAAGTTCACTAATTATTTTTGGCACAGACAGACCTTATTCAATTCTCCACTGACTATGATAAAAAGTTTTTAAATTGGCTTAGAACCAGCTGTGTAGTTTCCATAACAACAGTAGCAACTTCATATACCTGAACAGCGGATTTCTGGGCTGACTTTGAATGACATATCATCGACAGGGCAATAAATGAGTGACAAAACAATTGTGGGCCTGTGTCAATGCCGAAAGACAGCATTCGAACACGTGTTGTAACTGTTGATACCGAAAAACATTTTTATTATTCTGATAGAAACACTGTTTCAAAAAAATTAACTTTTCTGTTCGTAAGGCAGCATAAACTGTTGAATGACGTGCAGTTAAGGATTTCTACGGTAACTTGCTTCAGCTGGTACTTTACTGCAAGCACGACTGTTTTCTAATGTTGTGGTTTAATGAAGAATATTGAACACATGTTATCTCCGAAATTTTATTTAAATTAAAGAACTTCTGATCGAGTTATGTCAATATATTGCATGCTCCAGTTTTTTGAGACACAGACCATCAAGTCGCTACTGTTGCTATGGAAACCATACAGCTGGTTCTAAGCTAATTTTCAAAACTTTTTAACTTGATTAATTTAGAATTGGATAAGGTCTCGCTGTGCCAAAAATAATTAGTGAACGTTACGAATTGGTGCGGTCTCTCTGCGACAGCTGAGCTTCTTGTTTTTGAGACACAGTGCAGTATGAACCAGGGGCGTATTTAGAGAGGGGCGAACCGGTGCCCCCCCCCTACACTCAGCAAACAGATTGCCTGTTAGTAGTGTAATAAGCACGGCACGGTTAATGCGACCATTCTGCGCACAACAGCTCAAAACTATCTTTATAGTGTAGCATTTCAACTTCGGTAGTGTTCTGACGGACGTTAAATATTAGAGAGAGTTGAGTTGAAATTAAAATTGTTGCCACCAGACGTCAAATTTTAAGGCTAAAATGTACCAAATTCAATTTCAGCTGTGGCTCTGCCCCAAACCCCACTGGGGGAGCTTACAGTGCTCTCCCAGACCTCCTAGCTGGATTAAGGGGGCCTACTTCTAAGGGGAGTGGAGGTGACAAGAAGGGGAGGGGGAGAGAAAGGAAGGGGACGGGAAGGGGAGGGGAGCCTAGAGAAGGAGAGGGGACGAGGGGACCCTACCCCTTCTTGCCCCTCCCAATCCATCTTTCTGGATACGCCCCTGTGAATGACTAATCCAAGGACCACTAATAACACTGCAAATAAAGTATTAATTTGTAAACATTTCCACATAGATTTATCGTATCATCATATCCGGTTTTGGTATTTATGGTGCTGCGATTGTCCCGGACTCCGGGGTAGGCAATATGGCAAAATTAACTGCTCTTCGAAAACACAAAATGTCAGACTTGTATGGTGTTTAACTTCAGGTTGGTCATGTAACTGGCTTGGAAGTCTTCACAACAGGATTCACTCTGCTACTAAGTAGTGTACTTTTATATTTACTACTGCAACATAAAAGCGAGGTAGTATTGTTTTCAGCCAAGTGCATTTGTCTGAAGCTTCTCTTATTTTTCAGATTTAATTAGACTGTCATACAATAATCATGAACAAAGGCAATGCATTTGGCAGAGGAGTGTCAGTCTGCATGACAATTTGAAAACTACTGCAGATATCTGCATTCTGCTTTGTAGTCTCTTGGTAGTCGGTAGATGACAATACTGCTCTTTCTGTTGCTAACTTGCTACTGCCTTAGTTTCAAGCCGTCTTGATTACGCTAACTCTATTCTGTTTTGTTGCCCATTGAAGTATCGTTCACGACTCCAACGAGTGCAGAATGCTCTTGCTAGGAAAGTTGTCCCTAGAACTCCTCATTTCCTGTAAGGTCAACTACTGCACTGCTTCGGCATTTACACTGGCTTCCAATTGACGCCCGTATCACTTTCAAACTCTCTACAATAACATTCAAAGCGCTGGGCTCTGGTCGTCCTCCATATCCATATCTTCCATATCTTGCAAGTCTTCTCCACAACTATACCCCTCCTCGAACCACGCATTCCTCCTCCACTAAATTGCTTACAGTTCCATGCCATAATCTTTCACTCGGCTCACATGCTTTTGCTCCCATCACCTGGAACTCGTTCCCACAGAATGTCCATGATTGTTCATAACTTGCTAGTTTTTGGAACCACCTCAAAACACATTTTCAATTCTGCCTTCTCCGCCTCTGATGGCAAAATGGCAAGATGGATGGTTCAAAGTCATTCAGTGAAGTTATGAGCTATTCCATAGTAGGCAGAGATTCTTATTACTCAATATCAAACTTTTACTAAACTTTATCAAAATTAATTTCAAATGCCTGCTAGCTTCCATTTGAAGGTCAAAAATTCGATATAAAGACATAGCTCAAACAGTCCTACAAAACGACATCCATATTACTCTGATATCTTCTTCATTAGTTTTGGCTCTGCCTAGTGCCTTTAACAGCAAACATCAACAGGGGTACAGAAACCCAAACTTTGAGAGGATCCTGAGTCCCATCTACCACAGCGTGACATTGAACCAGAGCAGCCAAGCACCATCACAATGCCAACAGCATCTCAACCTTCCAGCCATTTGGCCACTTTTCACCTACATTGACCAATCGATCAACCACGCTGACACGTTGACACATGGGCACTATGTGGGTGCCCATAATAATGTTAATTGATTTAGAACTTGGCTGGTCTCAAAGACGATTACATCCCTATTCCCTATGCAAAGGAATCAGACCAGCCACTAGAAACTAGAATCACGTAATTAATCTGGAATGGCCTAATTGAAACCACCAGCTGTTTATTGGCCACCAAACCGGGTCTGTTTGCATTAATGTGGCAGGGCATGCCAGCATATATACATGCACATGCACCATTCATTAACAGGCTGAAGCTGTACTCCAAGGCCAAAGGTCATTGCACTGCAGTACCGGTTACCAATCTCTGCAACTGATAAGACCAAGCAGTGCAGTGCCAGCAGCATGGCAGATGGGCGGTCCCCTGTGGAGGGAGACGTCAGCAGCAGATTGAATTACATCTGGCAGACTCTGACAGACCGGCTATAGCAGCACCAAGCCATAGCATCCTTGAACAGAGGCAATAGTGTGTGTGTGTGTGTTGTGTGGGAGGGGCTGCTGATCACTGTGGCTTCTTACTCCTCCCATTATATTCCCTAATTCTCCCACTCATCACATGACAACCAGGCTATGGCTGCTGCGTACTGCTGCTCAAAACATAGCAGCTGCTTCCACTCTGTGTAATAAAAAGCTGATACCAGCTTGTATCTCAAGTGCAATGCAAGCCTATAGCAAGTGCTGTAACCAGTAGGCTATAGCATATAATCATTTGGCTTTGGTGAGACCATCATTAATTTGGCCTATAATGTTCACATCAGCAGTTTATTGTGAGAAATAATCTAATTATTTGACTGCAGTAAGGCAAAATGCAAGACTGCACTATACATAACTATCTGCAAACCAAATTTTTTTTTTTTAAATCAGCATCAGCAAGTAAATTGACACTTGTCTGTAAGTGATTTCAGCAACAACATACCTTTCAGTTATAATAAATATGGCAACAACAGCCCAAGTGTGACACAGAGATGCTTTTGTCTGGCCTCAAACGGTCCAACTTTCAGCACTGGTTGTGGCTATAAGTCTTCTCCAATTTTTATTTCAGGCTTTCAGCCCAGTCTCTGCTTGGGCTAAAACTCCCAATTCCAATTTCCAATTCAAATTATTATGTATGTTCTATATCAGAACTGACCTGTCTGTCATTATGTAACTACATGGTAAGGCATAACTTAGTACATGTGCATTTTATTTGAACAAAAATTTCAGACAATATAGCCGAGGAAATGCTGAATCTGCATGTTTGAGAACAATGTGTCTTTGGATTAAATATTCTTTGCTAGCGGCAACCTAAAGAGGACATCAGTAAAGTGCTGTTACAGCAACTCCAATATGGGGAGGCACCGAGGATAGACAGCAGAAGGGAAGCATGAAGATCAGGGGAAGAGCATATCAGCATAATGGCATTCCGGAGGAGAATTATGTTGTCTCAGTGACAGCTGGTGAGGTGTTTTTGGTTGCATTTGTCTGTGGCAATGTTACTTATGTTACTTTGCAACGACACTTGTTAAGCTTTTGTTGCAAGATTACGAGAAAATGGATACCAGAAACTTATCTATCAAAATCAGATCGCGTGTCAGCAACGTACACAATATGTCGAGGGCAACTCCGTGACCTTGAAACCTTGGTTGGAGGTCACTCAAGGTCATTGGCAATGGCACCATTCGATAGATCGCATAAGAGTTCCTATTAACGTTCCATAGTAACTATGGCGCTATCTTGTACCTGTTGCGAGATATAGCGAATTATTGGCCGAAAATCGCAAAATTTTTATACCCCACCTGCATTTAGCACCCCATCGGGGGGTAACCCCGTCAGAATTTCACAAAGCTGTTTGATACTCATAAAACTAGAATGACTGGGTTAACATGTGCTGAACAAATTGTGACAATTAGTTAAGTTGTTTCGATATAATACCACAATGTGACAGACAGACAAACAAAATTCCTATATCAATATCGCGCGTAAGTGTGCTGACGAGTGATAAAAACTATTGTTATGCAACTTTCAGAACACATATGCAATGGCTCTGGGATTCTGCCATTAAAGTTGATCGGTGGCAACACCCTACAACATGGCAAGCAGCGAGGTTTGCTGTGCCTGACATCACTTGCTGTTTATGTCTTGAATTCTATGAATGTACATTGTACTGTTATCACCATCACAATCATGTGAATGATACACAGATATGCAGTTACGTTAAACTCTACTATACCATACGATACTGCTTTAAGTCATGTATTCAGGAAAAGCAATTACTGATGAAGCAGGTATCTTTTCTAACACTAAATGCAATGATACTGTAATGCACTATAATACTACCAGCATCAAATGCATGAATTATAAACAAGAAGCCAAGATGTCAGAGAGAGACCGCACGACGCTCTGTGTCAATGAAAATCTTACTGTCGCTCAAAGTCATGCGAAATTACACCACTGAGGAGGGCATGTGTAAGTCCCTATTAGTATTCCATCATAACTATGTGTTCATCTCGTACTGTTTCAGACATATTCAATGCAGAATAATGGCATACCCTTGAAATCGGGTTTCCAGTTCATTCAAGGTAACTGAAATTGGCACCAATTGATACTGATAGATGATACACGATTTCATACTGGTCTGCCATTGTAAGTAGTACAGCTGTATCTTGTACCCTTTTGAGTTGTTCCCTGATGTGATGTTAAACAATCTTGTGACCTTGAGAGGCCACTCAAAGTCACTGGAAATAACACCATTCGTTAGATCACATAGCACTCCACTGTAACTACATATGGCGACATCTTGTATTATTTCTGAGATAAAGCAAGACATTGCTGGAATATTGCGATTCTTTCATACTCCATCTGCACTAACACGCCATTATGGGGTCTCCGTCAGAAGACTGCCATAAGGTTTGGTACAGAAAGGCTAGAATGGTGTGGCTACCTGATGGTGAAAAAAGTTTGAGGATATGTTTACTCGTTTTGATACAACACTTGAACCTGACAGACATACAGGCACAGGCCACGCTATGTATAGCATCACACGGCAAAAATAGCAATTAACTCAAAAACATACTGCAGTGGTTTTGTCAATTTCACGTTTCAGCAAGAACCGTCCTTCTCGGTCATCTTTCCCCCAATTCAACTGCACCAGCAGAGGGCACTCCAATTCAGACAACTTCCTCTCTTCTGGATACAAACAAATTTGCACAATAATCACGTGTAACATGCAAGTAAATACATAGTGGGCATATGGTCACTGTTTACGTGATTTTGATTCTTACGTTCAATACGAAAATCTCAGTTACACATTTACAATGCCCACTTCTCTTCATTCTGGTGCTGGAGGCGCTGTCGCGTGAGTTCCGTACTGGTGTCCCTTGGGAGCTCCTGTATGCCGATGACCTTGTGGTTATTGCGGACTCTCTGGAGGAGTGCATTTCCA
>Ga0209149_1002027_pt1 | contig 11002 bp, 4 predicted proteins | sample WorMetTyACAVOLI2_FD_187423 | JGI IMG/M metagenome (GOLD analysis project Ga0209149, IMG submission 187423) | Marine gutless worms symbiont microbial communities from Max Planck institute for Marine Microbiology, Germany - Olavius algarvensis... ...
CCCTTAGTTCACCTGATTATTTGAACTGAACTGTTTGCACGAAGCTATCCCGATAGCTCCGGCCGCGTCTGACTTTCCATTTAGGCTACTTGTTGATGCCGTAACACACGTCTTTTCGGTTTTTCGTGTCTGTAAGGAGCCCTAGCAGTCTTCTGACAATTACGTCACCTTAATCTGTTCTTTTATGATGATGATGATGATGATTATCCCATTTGCTTCTATTTTTACCTCGAATGGCACTGAATGGCCTGTTTTGTGCTGATGTGCCGTTAAGAACCTACTCTCTCTCTATCTACCTCTCTTTATATTGTAGACCGTCGGATGGTGGTTATACAAGGGGGACATGTCCTACACCATGTAGACAGGGAGGAGGAATTGTCCTGGTGGGAAAATGTCCGGGGAACATGCCCTGGGAGAATGTTTGAATCCCACAGAAACGGGGGTGCCGTCGATGAGCTGGAATAAGTTACTATGAGAACACAAAACGAGCTCAGCTACCGCTTAGAAACCGCGCGGAAGCATTGGGTAGGGGTCAAAAAAAGTTCAGGGCGCTGCCCTATCGCAGACTCAGTACTTTTTCTTATGGTACTCCTCGAAGCTAAGCTGTGTAACGAAATTGCATTTGCTAGCTTCAACAGTTGCAAAAATGTGCATGAAACAAAAACGTAACTCCTAGCGCCGTGTCGTGATTGCCCAAGATGGCCAGCAGTCTGCATGGGTTCAGGAAATGACGCAAATTTGTTTTTTTTCCTGACTCTTCAAGATATATGCTTAACACGCACAAATTAGAACACAGCTCATTCAGTATTCTACTTATACGGTATAAGCTAACTTGTTGGTATTAACTGGACTAAGAATCCACCAGAAGTTAGACATTTTTTGTAACAAGAAACTTTGCTAGGCTGTTACAAACAGGACGCGCTCAGCATCATATAAAACACAGGAACGCAATACCTTTATCGAACATATACTACAGTATTAACCGTTTTTACGAGATGTTGAGTGCGGAAATATTAAAATTGCCGAAAATGATCTTTGTCATCCCTCAAGTTCATTAATAATAGCTCTATTCGATACAGCACATACATCATCCATTGCAACTATATGTCAATCTTGCACCTTTTCCAAGATATCACCATGTTTGTCAAATAGGTCACTCAAAGATCACTCATGTCATCGGCGACGGCACAATTCAACATGCCACATATCAATTTCTATTAGTGGTCTGTAGTAAGCGTGTGCGTGCCTACCTCGCATCGTTTCCGAGAAAATAACACTCGTTCAGCTTATGTACTGCTTGTTTCCTTGAACACTGCTTCAGTTCGATTACGTCTAATTAAATTATAGCCAACATATGATTTTCTGTTCGTCGGTAAACGTGTGCTATTTTTACCATATTACCAGTTATTTGAGGTTCAATAATATTGTGACCTTGAAATCTAGGTTAGCGGTCATTCAAAGTCATTGGAAATGGCACCATTCGCATACGAGATTGCATACAAGTTCCTTTTCGTCTTCCGTTGTAACTATGGCCGTATCTTGTACCGTTTTCGAAATACAGCGAGATATTGGTCGAAAACGCCAATTTTTCATACATCCTTCCACTCAACTTGCACGATCACCTAGAACCCCTTGAATTTTCCCCCAAAATTTTAACACAAACTGTCCAAGTCCCTAAGCTACTAGACGTGCAACAGATGGACAGACAGACAAACAGAAGGGAATGCGATCTCAACAGCGAAGCTATAAGAATACGTGAATAACAGTCAAGTAGTCTCGTAAAAATACCGGCAACAAAACTATGCAGTGTTCAAAATGTAGTATGATACAAAAATCTCGTCCATGACGAGCAGACGTATAGTTTGTCAAGATGGAGATGATGTGAATATGTGAGTGACAAAACGATTTGACTACTGCATGCACACGTTGATAGATTGTAACAAGTAATGAAGTTGGTATTTTGGATCTGTAACTGTTCCGGGTGTGTTTTGTGTGATAATAGGCCTATATTACGACGGTAGTTAACGACTTAGTTGACCCTTTAAGGTAACATTGAACATCTTTATTCACCACAAATGGTAGCAGATAAAAAGAAGAAGGAAAAAATACAGACAACAAACGAACAAACAGTGATGTGACTTAACGAACTTAACTAAAGTGTGTAACAGAATGACAATGACACCAAAAAAATACTTCAACATGCTATTGTTACATTTTAATCTCTTACAGTATTTGTTGCTTTTTGTCTCTAGCATTGAAAACGCAGAGCAAATGACCACTATACAGCAATACACTGGCCGTTGATTGGTAGGCTGTTACATTTGGTACAGCTAGGAGGGGCCTGGGCGGGCTGCGGTCCCGCCCAGTCCCATCCTCGCTGTACTAAATGTAACAGCCCACCCATCAACGGCCAGTGTACCAACTTCATATTATGTGGCACTATAATTACCTCTGGACTCTAAAGGGTTAATGCCTCGAAGTGTTGAAGAGAAAGAGACGCAAATATTGGTACTTCTGGTGACAGACATTCGCCGTGTGTGCGACCGTCGTCTATCGTCGGCGTGCAAACTCGCGATAATAACCGAGCACGACGGTCATTTGGTCGTCTGTCGGCGCCAACAGATCCGTGTGCTTGTAATGCAAGCAGGGTTGCCGCGACAACGCCAGCGCCGACCGGCAAGACGAGGTCCCCATGTTTATCCGACGCGTAGATTAGCCAGGATATCGATTTTTGCATCGCCAGCAGGCGCAGCCGCCGCCGCCGCAGCCGTCTACTTGTCGTCGAGCGTTTATTTGACGCGACTGCCTGTCCATAGCACCTGCTCAGCAGCGGCCATCAAGTCACGTGATCGTAAAAACAGCGCGTGCAGCGAGCGAGCGTGCGTAAATCTACCTGCGTACTCAGGTAGATTTACGCACGCTCGCTCGTATGCCAGAAATTCGGTCGAAAACAGGACAAATAGTAGCAACGGTAATATTATGCCTGAATTACATTAGATCTATCCTGCTCAAAACCTGTCGCAAACCAGGTTTTCGACCTGGCTTTCGACAGGTTTCTGAGCACGTTTCAGACAAGTCTGCGACAAAAATATCTCGGAAACAGGTCACAGACCTGATAGATCTGTCTTGACATGTCGAGATAGATGTATCAGGTCTGTGACCTGTTATCGACTTTTGTAGCTTCAAAGCAGGTTTTAAGCAAGATAGAAGCAATGGAATATAGAAACGACAAACGCATAGACGTTTTCAGAGCGGCCAACCAATAGTAAAGTAGGGTCACATGACGTTCATGAGAATATAATGAAGCCATCTGTGGATTCTGTGCATGACATTCGCAGCCAAGTCATGCAGCGATGTGTTTGCTGTCCCGAGTTTTTGTCTGTTCCGCAATCATACTTCTTGACCCAAATGGAATGTTTTATTTCCATTGCATGTGCAATTGTAACAGAGGCCGTATACAGCAAAAGTGCACTGCAACACAGAACGTCGTCGTCGTCGTCGTCGTCGTCGTCGTCATAAGCGTCGTCTGCCATTTTCTCTGAATGTGGATCAGTGACAGAATAAATTTGGTCAGGTTGAGGCACGTGATTAAAAGTCTGTGTCAGGTTTTGAGCAGGTCTGCGTCAAGTACGACGCAGGTTTCAGACAAGTCGCGAATTTTTGTTTGTCGCGGAGACATGGTTTTCGACAGGTTTTGGGCAAGATAGATGATCTAATGGAATTTGGACATAAGCAATAAAGAAGTGACGCCATACACGGCATATCTCGTCCCACGCCACACTGCAGGGTGCTGCCACCTGGCGATTTTAATGGCATGCTTCCACAGCCATTGCTCGTCCATGCTGAACGTTTCATAAGGATAGCTTAACGGTTTCCCGTAATGTTCGTTGCTAACCAAGTTACAAACAAGCTACAAACACAAGCGACCCAAAACAATAGTTACCAGCTGTAATCATCTAGCACATGTCATTACGTCGTATGCAGTTGGTATATTGAAGTTCAAATCGCCAAAGCGGGAGCTTCTCAACAATGTAGTGAGATGTACACCACTCGCGTACTATTTGGAATTTCATATGGGCCATATCTTAATTGCGCACAGGACAAAAAAACACAATTGACTGATTTTTGCAGTAAATGGCTTACAAGAAGCGTCACTGCGATTGAGAGGCTTCTAGGAGGGTTTCAACGTAAATTTTTAAAGTTCTTGTCCGAAGACAACCGCAAAAACTGATCCAAATTTGTTGACCATTTTTTCGCGAGATGCAATGCCGCAAACTTAAACGATCAGGATCATCATCACAGCTTCATAGTCGTCGCCTAGTGAATAAACAAGTCATGATGCAAAGTTCAAATATGTAGCTAATTGACGCTTTAGAGTGCAATGTGTAATTATTAGTGCCACAAGTTGGTGCACTGTCCGTTGATGGGCGGACTGTTTTTATTTGGTACAGCAAGGAGGGGACTGGGCGGGGTCGCAGCCCGTGCAGGCCCCTCCTCGTTGTACCAAAACAGTCCACCCATCAGCGGTCAGTGTACCAACTACCGTATTTCTTTATAATGGTCCGTTGTTCTGCGGTTTTAAATATGCGAGTTAAAAGGTTAAACCCCTTATATGTACCTATAGGTCACTCACTATACGGAGCATAATGTGCACTCCTCGGCGGAGGCACAGTTTTGTGCACTGGAAATGTAGGATTTGTACACAGAACAGACAAGTTATATCAAACGCTGCTTACGGCTCACAATAATAATGATTTTATAACGCTACATGGTTAGTTCAGAAGCTCTAGCGGCAAAACGCAAAAGTAAATCCAATAAGCAATGATTATTATTTTCATTTATTCATTTTTCAGTTACAGTAATCATGCAGCATAGTTCCGTCAGTCTCCATCGGAGTTCCAGGAATACCATGCTGAAACGAACAGCAAAGGAGATGCCAGACATGCCGTTATTTGTTTGGTGACCCTCCACGAGTCAAGTGATACGGTGGGCAATGGGGCATATCAATTGGCATTATCACAATTCAACAATGTTTAGTCATAAGCCAACAGTGTTCAGAGTTTCAAAAAACCCGCCCTTTGTCAATACTTTGGTAAAAACTGCACATATTAATGACAAAAGTTGCCATTTAAAACTCATTCTATACGCTAGCGTAGGCCTACAGTCACGTCTCTAAGCCAGTAGGCCTATTTATCACTTTGGTGTATGATTCGATACAGAACGTTAGACAACTTGTCAGGTAGAAAAGTTGAAAATCGTAATTTTGAACGTCAAATTAATGGCTTATTATTTAGTCGTTTGCAGTCAACAATTGCGGTTTTTCTGTTTAGGCCTAAGCTTATATTTCAGAATTAATAGGCACTAGAATTATATGGATGGGCGAACATCATGTTTGGCCACCCGGATCCGGCCGGACGTCTACCATTCAGAAAAACTTGACTCCCGTCTGACTGCATAACATAGTGCATTTCTCATACTAATTTCTGGCGTTCTTTAATCAAGGTCACAGAGATGTTCTCGACGAATTGTGTGCGCAGCTTACGCGCGATCTGTTTGCGATAGCTAAGTTCCTGTTTGCTATAGAAGTTGTTTGTTAATAAAAGCGTTTAACTGTAAAAGTTGAGTACGTAAAACAGCTAAAATGCTGCTACAGAGAAAATCATTAGCTTTTGTAGTGCAGTCTGGTTTTATGCTTCTCAAAGTGTAAATGAACTGTTATTTCACCTGCCAAAATTATAAAAAATTCTCTAAAACGTGCTTTACTACGGCGAAAGAAACTGCATTGGCCCCGTTTAATCTGGCCCACCCGGTAGAATGGTACAAATTTCACCACGTGACTCTTCGAACGTATAATATTTTAAACAATGGTTTGTTCGTAGTAAGTTCCAATGATTGCCTCACTGCTGAGTTTGATTAAAAAAACGCCAGGAATTATTATGAGATATGCACTATATTATGCAGTCAGATGAGAGTCAACTGTTTCTGAATGGTAAACGTCCGACCGGATCCGGGTAGCCAAATCTGATGTTCGTCCATACATATAATTCTAGTTCCTATTAATTCTCAGAAACAGTATAAGATACGGCCAAAGTTACTACGGAATGCGAATAGGAAACCTTACCCAAGCTTCCGAATGGTACCATTTTCAATGACTTTGACTGACCCTTACCCAGATTTCAAGGTTACGATATTATTTAACGTCAAGTAACTCGAAAATGGTAGGCCTGCCTCGGTGGCGCTGTTGGTAGCGTCGCGGTACGCGCTGCCTGGCTATGGTGATCGGCGAGTCGGGGTTCAAGGCCGGATCATTGTGTCAGGTTATAGCGGCGTATGCTTTGAGATTAAATTCTGGGGCAGGCACAGAGGGTTCGACGGTGTCCTCCTTAATCTGTAACCGTTGGCTAATACTGGGTTTAGAGACGCTCAGTATTAGTCGCTGCTTGAACCACTGATAACAGATGGCCTCCTGCTGTATGCCTGGCCGGTTATTAATGGCTCTGTTCACACGCACCGCTAAGGTGCGAGGTGCGCATGAGCTATGGCCGTCTATCATGCAGTAGGTATTAGTTGCCAGAGAAACAGTGGTTATAGGCCGAGCAGGGTAAATATCATGGCACAAGGTCTCTCCACTCCCGATTCCTCCCTTCGCCCTACACACCTCTCTATAAGGAGAGGTCGCGCAACAACTACACACTACACGCACCATCAGGTTAGCCTGGTGGTGTCGCGCAACACTACACTAGTCCCTTCCCTGGGGTTGCGCACTGGGCCAGCTTGTGAGGCAGGCCTCAGCGCTGGCATGCGAAAGGAGCGTATGTCACCCCAAATAAGAAAGAAAGAAAGAACTCGAAAATGGTACAAGATAGTGTTATATTTACAGTGGCAGACCGATAGTATGTTGTATATGATCTATCGAACGGCGCCATTTTCAACGACCTTGAATGACCCTAACCGCGATTTCAAGGTCACGCGCTTGATGCTGAATATCTCAGAAACGGTAATACTAATAGGGACTTACACACGCCCTACTCAAGTGTGTCATTTCGAATGACCTCGAGTGACCTTGAGTGACTTAGTGAAATATTTAAGGACATGAAACATCGCGCGGTCTCTCTGCGACGATTGAGCTTCTTGTTATTTTTGATCGTTTATTTTGTGCAGAATCGGTTTATTTTTTTGTGTGCTACCACGCGCTGGTAACACAATTACACGTGCCTGTACTGTTATGCTGAAATCAGCGGACGTCATTGGCAGTGTTGACGTCGGCTGATCACGGACCGTTGACTGTTGTTTCGCTTTGATGCACTGTAATATTGTACGCCGCGTTGACATTTGACAGGGAAAAAAACCAATAAACAACTTGCTGATTGCCGAAGTATTATGAATCATGCGACTATTGCGCGGCTTAGACAGACGCTGAATCCTGACTACTGATACGTAACCGTGGTTTTTTTATCTACGAACTTTTTCGGGCATAATAATCGCCGCGGCGAAGTCCAACGTTTGACTGGACATACATCAAATATATTCATAAATGACGGATATCAGTCGATGAGCAAAATATATCGTTATTTTTTTAACAGCTCACAGCCGGCGAGGTACTGTTTTCGGTCGTATACGTTTGTAATGATGTTTGTATCTAATTAGTTTGTTAGGATATTGTTACGATGTTTTCGAAGTTCTGTTAATTATGAAAGAAAACTTGCTGAAAATTTGAACTAAGCGTGTCTTTTATCTGTCATACCGTGTTAATACAACTGCTTTTGTTTTCTGTCTATTTTTATCTCACGTAGATTAGATATTCCTGGTATGGTTCATTTACGACTTCAGTTTTGTCGATAGCGATAGGCGGCGTGTCTGTCTGTCCGTCTGTCACACGCTGGCATTGACTCAAAACTAATAACCGTAGGACCATGCGGTTTTCGTCGATGGGTGGCCCCAGGGACTCTAATTTTGAGATTTACTTAATCCCAGAACGAGATCTGTAAATGGACTGGGGGGACCAATGATCGTTATGTATCAGCAACGACAGAAGATAGGCATACAGTTATGACAATGGAACATTAGCAGGAAATCGCATTATGGGCTTTCGCTTGGTATCAATTTCGATAACCTCGAATGACATTGAACGACGGTAACGCAGATTCGACGCCGAATATCTGGGAAACGGTACAGGATAGCCACGCGGTTACTACAGACCACTGACAGAAAGTGATTTACGTGTGTATCGCCAATGACTCTGATTGGCATTCATGAGCATGAGAGTATAAGAGACGTTCACAAGGAGTGACAGAAAACTCCCCGTGAGCTGTATATTGCCTCCCTCTCGTTGTCAGCTGATGTAACCTGCAAGTTGACCGGCCGCTAGTGACCTCATTTGTCAGAGCTGTGCTGCAGATATGCACATCATCGACTGGTGCAGAATATCAATACTGAAGAGCGCAATGTGCGTGCGTAATCGGACGCATTTTTACCGCACGACGCATTGCACGCAAGGTATTATGCTACGGAAATTATGCCTGACCGCCCGTGTGTCACACGCGTGCTCTGCGACAGAAGATAAACATAATAATTATCAAATGTTGTACCGTCTGATAGAACCATGTTCCCGTTACTAACTCTGTCTGTAAACACAACTTTTTCAACAAGCCGTTGTCTGATTTCGATGAAACTTCGGGTGTTTCTTGATACTATTATACTATGGTCTCGTTGTGCGGAATGTATAATTTTAGCCACCATGGTTCCTATCTTCCTATCAAATTTAGCACAAAACGACCGACATTTTGGGCCTATTCACCAACTTTGAGTCGCTCGAATTTGCAAACGAAAACATACAGAAAAAAACGGTAACGGTCTTTGCGCATCCATTTACGATAAATATTTTACCAGAAAAGTTTCGACATCGGATCAAAAATGTAGGAAGAAATAGGTTTGGTGCGGGAATACTTACCAACCCATACGTGTATAATAATCGCTTTACGTTACTCGAACAGTCGCCAGATGGCGTCACCGACAGACAGACACAATACAATAAGGGTGCTTGCAGTGACCTCGTCGCCTAACGGCTTGTCTCTAAGTTTTTATATACCAAATCTTATGGCGAAATTCCCATAAAATCACCCTCAAAGGGGTATTAAATACAGGTAGAGTATTAACAAAAACTTAGCTAGCGCAAACAGATCGCGCGTAAGCTGCGCACACAATACGTTGAATGCGTCTATAGGCCTAAATATTACACCATGACCTTGAAATCTAGGTTAAGGGTCACTCAAGGTCACTGGAAACGGAACCATAGGACATATCATACACGACTTACTATTATTCGAGTTATTTGACGTTAAATATTATCGTGACCTTCAAATGTGGGTTAGAGATCACTCAAGGTCATTGAAAGTGGTACCATTTCAAAGCTTGGGTACGGTTTCCTATTCGCCTTCCATAGTCACTATGGCCGTATCTAAAGCCATTTCGGAGATATTTAGCGTAAAAGAATGGCCTGACCTTGAAATCTGGGTTTAGGGTCCTTCGAGGTCATTGAAAATGGCGCGGTTCGATAGACCATATATGACTTTCTATTAGTCCGCCATTGTAACTATAGCTCTCTCTTGTACCATTTACGAGTTATTTGACGTTGAATAATACCGTGACCGTGAAATCTGGCTTAGAGGTCACTCAAGGTCATTGAAACTGGTGCCATTCAAAAGCTTGAGTGCGGTTTCGTATTCTCATTCTATAGTAACTATGACCGTATCTGTAGCCGTTTGTGAGATATTTAGCATCAAAGAGCGGTGACCTTGAAAACAGGGTTAGGGTTCGTTCAAGGTCATTGGAAATGGCACCATTTGATAGATCGCATACGAGTTCCTATTCGCCTTCCATAGTAATTATGGTGGCGATATCGTGTATCGTTTGTGAGATATAGCGATTTATTGGTAGAAAGTCGCGAAATTTTTATACCCCACCTGTATTTAGCCTCCCGCAGGGGGTGACCCCGTCGGAATTTCGTGAATACGTTTGATGCTGATAAAACTAGAATGATTGGGCTACCGTACGATGAAAAAACTATGACGATATGTTAAGCCGTTTTCATCTTATACAGGAACGTCACGGACAGACGGACAGACAGACGGACAGACGGGCAGAATTGCTATATCAATATCGCGCGTCAGTGTGCTGATGCGTGATAAAAAATGGCAATTTTAGTTCGATCTCTGGATATGTCTCGGAAACTATGAAAGATACGCAAATATTATGGAACGTTAATAGGACGTAATATACAATAATATTTATGGAACTGTGTCATTGCCGATCATTTTGAACGACAGGTAAGTCATTTAAGCTACTGGGAATCCTTCCAACCGACAACATATCGAGAAATACAGCTTGTATCATACATAAAGCTAATTACAACAATCGGAGGTCAGGCGTAAGCTACGATTTCAATAGTTGCGTTTGAATTGAAGAACTATTAATTTTAAGATCGTTCGTGGACACCAAAACTCCTAATTCACAATCAATGATCTATAACTAATAGGAAGTCATACACGTTCTATTGATTAGCACAAGTGCTGATGACATGGACTGAATTTCAAGGTCATAACAAACTTAAAGTCCAATATTTCGGAATTTAGCGTCTACGGTACATTACTTCTTACCAACGCATACGGGAGGTATCATTTAATTACTGTAACCATATTGAAGCAGAGCTGAAGGTCACATGCAGTCGCGTATGTTAGCAGTAACGCGTTAGCCTCGATCAACGTAGTTGCGCTACGTCGTACCCGGTTAGTACTAGGATGGGTGAATGTCTGTGGGCGGGTAAACCATCTCCAACCAACTAGGTCGACTCAGCCTTCTACCCTCCGTGGGACGGTAAAACAAGAAGCTCTGCTGTCGCAAAGAGGCCGTGCGATGCTTCGTGTCTGTATAGCTTCAATACAAAACGTCGAGCGCAGTCTTTTATTATTAGTTGTTTCGGCTTCAGATATACCACTGCGTACAA
>Ga0209149_1002029_pt1 | contig 10994 bp, 9 predicted proteins | sample WorMetTyACAVOLI2_FD_187423 | JGI IMG/M metagenome (GOLD analysis project Ga0209149, IMG submission 187423) | Marine gutless worms symbiont microbial communities from Max Planck institute for Marine Microbiology, Germany - Olavius algarvensis... ...
GCTGTTGGTGAAATGATGGTCACAGTTCATTGTGCCACCAACAGTGCAACACGAGGTCTCGTGTGCTTAACGAACCTTTAAACAATTTTATTATTCAGTCGCATAAGACGATGAGTAAATCAATAAATGAATAATTCTGCCACATTAATAGTTTGTCAGCAAGTTTAGCTTGTGCTTATTGCTTAACCCTTTAATGGGCACATTAAAATTGCACAGCTACAGACCATTATACAGCAATATGGTGATTGGTACACTGACTGTCGCTGGGTGGGCTGTTACATTTGGTACTGCGAGGAGGGAGCCTGGCAGGCTGCGGCTCTACCCAGTCCCTTCCACACTATACCATATGTAACAGCCCACCCATTAGCGGCCAGTGTACCAACTTCATATTAATCGATGTAGCACTGTAATTGTCTTTACGCTGTAAAGGGTTAAAGATTACAGTATCAATGCTGCTGGCAATGTCATAATGGTGGTGGATGTATGTTTAGGTTGGTGAGAAGCTAGGCAAGGCTGAGGTTGAGAAGAGACGTGCAATTGAGAGTGAAGATTACGACCAAGCCAAAGTAAAGAAACAACAAATGGATGAATATCGACGTTTAGCGTATGAAAACCTTCGCATCAATCAGCTGTTGGATTCGTCTATGGTATGGCACTGATATCGGTGTATAATACAACATCATTAATTGCATAATTTGTCTAGCACAGGTTAATCAAAATAGTAAAAGGATATCTGTAAAAGCATAACTTGTCTGGCAACATGGAATAGCATGCTGGCCAAATTGTAAGTCTATGGACCATTGTTATGGATTGATCAACAGATTACTAGTTTGTGAGTTGACTGCTGTTTTGATGAATTTGTGCTGTATACATGCTCATTCAGTTAGATGAACCACTGTATTTGACAGAGTTGTATGATACATTTTTGGTGCAAGAAGGGCATATGGTCTTATGGTCATCAATAACCCTTTGTGTCGGATACGTCAGTTTATATGCTTGTTGATTACTGTACATTATTATTGAAAGAAGTACATGTAAACTAAGTGAAAACCTGTTATATGGTTTTACATTGTTATTTTTAAATGTACTGGCTAAGTAAGTAAAAAGTCTATTTGTATAGTGCATTGTTGTGAAACCTTTAATGCGCTGGATGCATCAGTATGTTGTGAACAGAAACATCTTCAGAGATTGTCTAAAACTGTTCCTGCCAATATCCGGATCCTGAAAGCTGTCCGGCACAGAATTCCAGACCGATGAACCAGCCACACAGAAAGTCCGTCGGCCATAGGAGTGAGCCGGTGGCATGGTACGACCAGGAGCTGTCAGGTGGTGGATCGGAGATGTTGCCGCAATGTGACACCAGTTTTACCTAAAATGGCCATTAAGGTGGTGTGTAGAATCTGCAATGTGATGTAATGTCAGTTTTGTCCGAATGAAGTATTTTCAAGACCTGGATGTGTTTTGACATTATTTCATATTTATTTATTGTATCTTGTAATACAGCCATAATATTCAGTAGATTGTTTTTGGAATGACTGTGTAGACAATACTGCCAGCTGCTTCTACAGATTCTGATGCTACGGATCCTGCTGCTGGCCTAGGTGCATATAGTTTCTTATGCTATTTTTCTTTTCATAGCATTTTTCACATTGTCTTAATGATGTGGTATATTTGGTATAGCAAAATTGCGTCATTTTTTGTCATTTGCTGTAGTTACAGTGGAATGGAATACTAATAGGGATTTATACATACTCTACTCAAGGGCGTCATTTTGAATGACTTTGAGTGACTTCACAAAATATTCAGTGACACGAAGCATCACACACATCTCTCTCTGACAGATGAGCTTCTTGTAGCTGATGCAGTATGAAGTATATTTGCAGTATTATAATTGCGAATTTATGAGAAGTCTTGTTACTCTGCACTGTGAAAAAGCTAATCAACAAGCTTGTTAATAGATATAAGTAAGTTAAATTTGCTGTTCAATAACGTGTAGGTCTACTGCACAGCTACAAACCACAGCGCTGAATTTCATTATTATTTTAAGAGAATGATGAAGCCGTGTTCAGGATCTTGGGGCCGTATGCATGACGCCGTCGTAAGCTACTTAACCCCTTAGCTTTAACCCGGTAACCCCTTAACTTTAACCCCTTAACGTCAACCCCTTAACCCCATAACAATTTAACCCCTTATTTGTATGTCCAATGCTGTGCATGGACCGAATATAAATTTACCTGTCTGTGTGTGTGTGTGTCTGTCTGTGTGTTTGTCCATCACACTTTCTGTCAACTCACCTACAGGTCAGACCCCTCAACGGATTTTTACAGTTAATAGCTTAAAAGATGTGGATTTATGCAACGATGTGCCTTTCGTGGGTATCGATGATGAATAATCACAGTCAGGGGTCCAAAGTCCCCCAAAACCCCCATTTTCTAGACCTGAATAGGCATTTCAAGCCAAATATGCGAAAAATTCAAACAGCTATATCTTCAGATCTGTGTGTCAGATTGACATGAAATTTGACAGGCATCTGCGGCCAGCAACAGCGACTTCATGGGTGGTCTCGTATGGTGGTAAAACAATTCCAAGATGGCGGATGGCCGCCATTTTGAAAATTGATATATCTGATTTTCATGACATGATCAAAAATGAAAAAGTTGCATTCGACAGACTCCGAGTTCGACAGAACGTATTTCTTGTTTAAGAAAATAATTACAATTTTTGTAATAAATGCACATAAGTCGTTTGTTTGTTTTAATGGATAAAAGTACGTTGTAGTACGACTTTAAGCTACCATACTCATGTTAGAAATGAGTATTTTGTTGACCGTTGAGTAGTGATTATTTATTGGCTGGTGTTAGTATCCTGTGTGTCTGTGGTACACAGAGCCGACTAGCGAATTGCCAGTCGACAGTGCTGAAACAGATAAGCCTGCTGCTGCTGCTGATGCTAGTGAACAGCCATTGTCACCTATACACCGATACGTGTCATATGATGAACGACCATTGCCAGCCATTCGCAGGTCTCTATCAGCTGGTAGTTTTCTGATGATTTTGCACAACCAGTTTTTCTGCCATTCTGCATTTGCTTGTCTGTTTTATTGCTTAGTTTTGCTGATTTTTGATGTTTATTTTTCATAATTTTTCATAGTGTTATTGAATCTGTTCTATACATTGCTGTGACTTTTGTGTGTAGATAATTTGTGTTTTTTCTGTGCTGTATTTTCTGCTGCTTGTTTAATTTATTTTGTGTACTTTGCTGTCACAATTTTTGGAGTCTTTTGTGGGACCCAGCCTTAGTTATTTGTGGTAAGAACATTATACTGAAAGAAAAGTCAAGAGAACTGATAACTGATATGATCCAAAATCCAAGATCCAAGATAGTGTTGCCACTGATAAATTTCACAATGAAACCTCAAGAGTACTGTAGTTGGATGGTAGATACTGTTATCATAATTTTAGATAGTGATGCGCAATTTACTGTATGAAATTTTTAACAGTGAAAACTAATTTGATCATTGACACAGCTAGCACTATTTCTTTACTCTGATGACAAGCCAGTGGTGAAGTCCATTGTTATTTGTTAAAAGTTTCACTTCCAATTAATGACTAACTAATAATTTTTGAAAAGTTTACTGTATCGGGCTTTGATCTCACTTAGTTTAGCTCTCTTCCGAGCACCTCTGTCTTCGGTTTTCATGGTGCTGTATATGTATTTGAAAAATTTTTGCTTACATCCTTCTCTTTACCTTTTAGTGAGCTGAGCCTGGTGAGGTTGGCCCTTGATGTGGTTGAGTGACCATCACCCTTCAGTGCTATGACACTGTTGGTTGGGTCATCTGACTCGTAAAACCGTCTCCGAAATGACCTATAATGTGTCGAGTGGGACGTTAAACACTACTATGCCTATACCTTGAAAAGTTTACTGGATGCTGCAGTCAAAATGTCCAAGTACTTTATTGGTGTAACCCCAGTGGTTGGTTGTTGGCTGGTCACACAGTGAATTGTGGGCAAACAGATGAATGGATCGAGCTGCTTTTTGACATAAAGGCAACTCTCAACCAGAACTACATGCTGCTGGTAGGGGGTTCAGGTCCTGACAAAATAACTCGGCTGTAAAAGTAATGCATTAAAGAATTAACCGTGATTTTAAAATAACGCCATTAAAAATTTTAACGAAAACAGGACGAAAATACAGCAATCGTTCATTTCTTTAATTTTTAAAACTTGATTTCACTTATCAAATAAAGTGAACAATTAATTTAATCAGTCAGTTCAATATTATTCAGTTGCACAATCGTCAAAATTCAAAAGACTCCGTCATTGTCAGTTGTCAGTGCTGCCTACAACATCTACCTGCGTGAGTGAGTGAGTAGTTTCTTAACGGCACATCAGCACAAAAAGGCTATTTAGTGCCATTCAAGGTTTATACGATGGATAACATCTACGTGCAAATGGAACACAAACAAACTGAAAAATATAACAAACAAAATGTGCATTAAAACCACAATTAACATGCGATTAAAAAATTTGTCGCACAATTGGTGCAACTAAAGAAATTAATCACTTCACAGCTCTAAGAATAATTTTACCCTGATTCTGGACTCAGCCTTGCGATACAAAGTTGCTGATGACACGTTGAGTGCCGTGATGTGCCGATTTTGCAAAACGTTTTTAATCATTATCGGCCTTAATTTTGAGTGCTGTGTGCTCAGTTGTTACCGACATTGACAGTGCACATTTGTATATACCATTCTGTGATGCACTGAGGTATAGATTGTAGTAGACTTGCACTGTCGACAGCTTTGTGCTGGCACTGTATTGAATACCATAGCAGCAGGTAGAACAGGACTTATTTAGACATCGGACATGGATGCTACAGTTTAGCATCGATGTAGTAGCTAATGTGTTTGAGCTCTTCATTGTTTTTGTTTCGTTTGTGTGTGTCTGTGCATGTTTGTACATATCTGCACCTCCTGTGTTTCTGTGTCTGCATATATATGAATAACGCCAGCAAAATGCTTTTAACCCCTCGCCACGGTGCTACATTTGTTGCTGCTGCTGCTGCTGCTGTTTCTGATCATTCTGACGTCTCTTCATATAGGTATATGCTTCAGACTGCTGCACACTGTGTGTTCACTGAGAAAAAAAGCAAAATAATGTGTTTCATTCTGAATAATTTCAGCAGTAATTTTTTTCCATCATCCTTTGACACCTCAGCATTCAAACAGCTTACCCCTCCTAACTTACCACGTTGAATTTATGGCTGGACGTGTAGCTGTTAAGTGGTAGATTAGTCAAACTGTGAAATGTTGCAGCTGACTTATCTCATTTAATGTGCTGATGGTCCATTCTTTAATAGGAAACAGTTTCTTTGCACAGTAGCATTAGTTTTATGTCAGTGATTTCGTGATGTATAGTTTCTAGTTTTCACTGGAAATCAAGACGGAAGGTGGCACACTTAAGTTATGATATTACGTGCAGTAAGGTACCATTCACTTGAGGCGTGCTATGCCAATTTGTCATTGGTGTGTTGTGCATTTATTTGGGCTGCAGCCTGGCAAAAATCATTTAGCTCTGAACTTATTTCTGACAGAAACAGTAAATAATATTTTAATTTCTTTTTTTATGAACACAGTGTAGACTTCAGTAAATGTCTAATTCTTTATCAGTTATCATGTGCTTGACTTATGTGGTTTTATGGTGCAAATCTTACGCTGACACATTTTTGTTAAACATTAGCATATTGGCAGTAATTTTTGCATTGTTTACTTATTTGTAATAATGCTTAGATTAATAAAAAATGTGTAACGAGTTATATAACTATCAGGTTATTATCAGAGCTGTTTGATGTGTTTGCTAGGATGAGCCGTGCTGATGAACAGCTCTTTTCTCCGGATATTACTAATGATGGTGAGTTTCTGCATTTGATTCACTGTGTTGGATATCACAAAATCTTAGTTTTGGGGATGTTGGACACGTGCCACATCTACCTCATAATCTGCTTATTAATCATTAACAGTAGCAACTACAACAGCAGCAGTTTTTCTATATAGCTATAGAAACTAATGGCAACAATAGTAAACATAGATACATATACAGGGTGGGCCAAAAAATGGACTGTTTGTAAAAGTTTGTAACTCGTGTATGATGCCATGGAAAGGTGATCCGTATATCAAACTGTTTTGTTGTTTTGGATTACCTTTTGACATTATCATGTAGGCCGATAGAATTATAAACTTTTAAAAGCAGTCCGGACGTTGTGCATTGGTTTCGTTTGGCTTTAGCAAAGTGATGAAACTGATGATGTATGCTAGTGAACCTCAGATAAGTTGTTTCATCAGCTATGTTTGTGATTTGAAAAAGATAGTCTACTGGTGGTGCTTTAACCACTGCGGTATCTTACGTTGTCAATTTCTGACTGTTCTGTATATGCATTTACCAGTAATAAGCAACAAAATTATAATAATTTGACAAAACTACTCCGGACATAGGTTTAGCCAGTTTACTGTGAGGGCCGGGCATATCATATCGGCAGTTGCTACACTTGTTTTGGAAATGTTGGACAATAGATAGATAGATAGATAATGTCGATTTATATAGCACATCGTCGTAAAAAAACCTGGACACACTAGTACTTAGCGAACATGAATGTTTTGAATGAACGTCTGAAAGCCTCGTCACTACACGTCGGATCGTGGAGGTCAGCCGACAGCGAATTCCAAGTCGGTCCAGCGACAGCAAAGGACCGACGACAATACGCTATTACTTTCTGCTACATAATTGCTGACGAGCTAAAGGCTACTAGTACTGTCAATTATGTACATGTATGATATGTACAGAGTCGGTGGCACTTCAGGGACCAGGCAGCAGTGACTTGGAACAACTAAGTGAAAAGGATCAACGTGAAGCTGGTCCTCTTGTTGATGCATTTGATCTTACTGTTGTAAGTTATTACTCTTACAAGGAGTTGTTTTTGTTTTGTCTTCTCATCAGTTATCGTTTGATTTTGTTTATGTACGTATGCTGCACATTTTGCACTGTATATACGAAAGAACCTGACGGCTTTGTGAGAAAGTTATGAGCACATAAATGCTTTTTGCAGTTATGTCCCATATAAATCTACGATTGACATTGATGTGGTTTATTCATTTCTCTGAAAACATTGCTGAAAGTAACTGAATAAGATAGCATTCAGTATTGATGCACCGACTGTGTAGTGACTGCCAGTCAGTATAAGAGTTGACATTTTAAGTCTAAACTTAGGCTGAAATATGAGTTGCTGTAATACATACGTATCTAATGAACCACCGACTTTAGTGTGTTGTAGTTGGCATTTGGTAATTTTTGTTCATGTTGATGTGATTCACTACATGCACACAGTTCTGTAATTTTTAGACTGACTTTGTGTTTTATAAGTAGTTTACGGTATATTTTTTGCATGTATTAATTTTATGCAGTGATAGCCATTTTCATACGTGATACACTTTAAATGAACATTATACGATGATGACAGTGGCAATAATGATAAAACTGGCATACACTGTTGAGGAAATGCTGAATTGTTAAGTACGTTACATTACAGTTGTATCTGTTATGAGTGTATGAGTGTGTGTGGTCTTGTAGGCTGGCAAAATGTATTCAAAGCATTGGTCTTTGCGTGAGGATGCGCTGAAAACAATATCACAGACACTGTGTGATACTGATGAGACGGCTGGTCGCGACATTACATCGTTGCTACTGAAAGGTGCCTTAGTGGCATTCAACCGTGCTGTCAGAGACAATGTCTTTGCTGTAAGGATTCATCTCTATTATATACTATTGTTATGTTAACAAGAGGTCAAAGTAATTTGACAAAAAGTGCCTCACGGGGGGCCCATTCCCCGGTCAAGGGTCACCCCAGGGGGTCGAAAGTTGTACCATTGAATTTCTGGGGTAGGGTTTCCTATTAGTGTTCCATAGTAACTACAGGCCTAGGATGCACCGTTTGGCCACAGTGCACGCGCGTGACAACCAACGACCAACCAACCAACGACGTCACGACACAGCCTATCTCAATAAGCGCCTCTTTTACTAACGTAAAGTGAGGCGCTGAATAATACTGATGACTTATAGTAATAACAGTAACAGTATTATCACTGCTGTTGACAGGTGTACATGTACACAATTAAAAGTGTCTACAGTGTGTAAAAGGACATGAATATGGCTAGTTGATGTCAGGAATATAAGTTGTGAACATCAGTGCTAATATGATATGATACAGCAGTGTGTATTTAATGTGCATTAAAAAGCTGACGGATAGCCAGCTTAGTCTACCACACAGCATAAACAAACAAAATGACAAACTAAAAATAAACTGATGAGCGTGATAGGTCCGGTCCAGTCCCATTATCGTGAAGGCTATCCAGTAGGTAAAAGAAGTCTATTTAAGATGGGACGAATTTGTTGAAAAGGTAGTTTTTGAGCCTGGAGTGATGATGGGAGTGGTGGGGATGATGACAAAGATGGGTTGACAAGTGGATGAGGAGGTGAATCGAGATAAGACTGGTGAGGCTGACGAAATGAATCTGGAAGTTGATTCCAAAGACGAGATGATGCATACCAGTATCTAAATGAGCGATCTGTGCTGCAGTTATTGAGAAAGAAGATGCAAATGATTTGATTCACTAACTGCTGTGTATTCAGGTTTTTACCTCGGCTCTTTCGCTGCATCACATGATACTGTCCGAGTTCATTGTTAAACACAAGTCAGTAGCTTGGTTCATATTTTGCATTAAACTATATCTGTCTGTATTTTACATTGTCTGAGTTTGTATTTGTAGTATCAGTCCTCATATCTTGAGATTGTCTTGAAATTTTAATTGTCATTCTGTTGGGAGACAAGTGTGCAAGATCTTGACCTGTCAGAAGTATGTCTGCAAAATGCTGCTAAATTTACTGCTGTTGTTCCATTGTGATACTCATTAATTGTCATGTATATAGCAGAGATGTTAAAGCCTCGAGGCCAAACTGGCCTCGAGGCCAAAATTTTGGCCTCGGCCTCGGCCTGTTAAACTTGGCCTCGGCCTTGAGGTTATGGCCTTGGCCTCGACCTCGGCCTCAAGATTCTGACCTCGGCCTCGACCTCGGCCTCAAGTGTTTGGCCTCGGCCTCGGCCTTGGCCTCAAGCATTTGGCCTCGTTTAACATCTCTGGTATATAGTGGAACAGTTAATGGTTAATCGGTTTCCATGTGATTAATATTCTGGGCACATGACTGTATAATGCAGTGATCAACCAGTCTTAAATGATCATTAAAGTTAAGGAATTTGTCTTAAGTTTGGCATCAACTGAGAAAGCTAGACTCCGCCAACAGTAAACACTCACATTGTGTGTTGTACCACGCTTCTTCTGACTAGAGTAGACCACTAGGCAAGCATTGTTAAATATGACTTGCTAATACAGACTTATGGCATATTTTGAGTACATTTGTGAGGTTACTCTTGCAAGAGTTGATATGATGCTGCCCACTTGCCTGCTGTTTTTTTTATATCCGGTTTTGGTATTTAAGGTGCTGCGGTTGTCCCTGAACCGGGGTAGGCAACACATGGCAACGCCTCTAAAGACTTGCCATAATATTGAAGCAGGGTTTTTAACAGGGTGGCTGCTCTGCCTATCCCCCAACTCAGAGGTGACGGCATCTGAGACTCCGCCGTTCCCGCACTTGGGCTGTGTGCCTGCCGTTCCGCCTAGCCACGATGACAACTTTGCCAGAACATCAGTCTGTCGATGACTGCCGCAGATGCCTACTGCTTCCCAGGTTGAAGCAGCTCATAACCCGTAAATTAGTCTTTCTGTGTTTGTGTGATAGCTGAACTTTCAGTGAAAGGAGCAAGAAACTGTTACAGTTACAATGACTGTGTGATGTGTACAGAATATCTCGAGCAGAGACTACAAGTTTCTTGGAGAAGACGTTGCCAAACTTGTTCATTAAAATTGGTGATACGGTAAGTTTGTGCCTAGCTTTGCGTCAAAACCTGACAGAAAATTAATGAAATAGAACAAGGAACAAAACTTATGCACATAAGAAATCCATCCCCCAGCCCTGCGACAAACAATGTCCGAACAGTGATGATTGTCTGGAGGATAAGAGCAAAGATTACCAGAATTATTCTGTGCTGTATTATGTGCCATGTTCTTGTTGGTTTAGGTTTAAATTTTGTATTTTGTTGTCTTTTTTCTTAACTGGAGATAGTTTGCATTAGGGTTAGTTTTGTCTGTTTTTGTGTCTTTTTAATTCTGTCTCAGTTGTTGTGAGTTGGTTGTTACTAACAACCCACAACAACTGCAAATGTATCTAGATACTAAATACAAGATATTTTTTCAGTATTTAAGATATGTATCTAGATAATTGTATCTTAGATACTCCCCATCACTGGTTGCTAGTACAAGTGCAATCAGATGTGTGGAAAGATGCATCTTTGAAATGACCTGTTTTGTATGGAGTGGGATGTTAAAATATACACTCATACGAAGTTTAAAATCAGTTGCAGAGTTTGTGAGTTTGAGGTCGATTGAATGTTGAGTGTACAGCTAATTTCGGTGTCTGCTGCTTGTTATCAACTGTACAGGGTGGGCCAAAAAAAACTGCACACCGAACTCGTGGCAATAACTTTGTAAATTCTTAACAGATTTTCAAAATTCTTTCACTGTTGGAAAGCCAAGTAAATTTCCAACAAAACCCATGTAGTACTTCCCACCATACATTGAGTATGTTACCGCACTACCTTGCGAAAGTTAGAAGTTGAGTTTTGGCATATCTGGAAGAAAATGCAGACGAATACGTAACATACTTTGATTTTTGAACACACACCCAATTTTAATGCATTTAACTTACTTATTTGTTGTTTCAATTTCCGGTTCCTATTAAATATGCTTTGTAAACAGCAGCCGATTTATCTAAACAAGTGTTGTAAACTAAAACAGCGTTTTCTGCATGTTTGGCATGGCATTGACC
>Ga0209149_1002030_pt1 | contig 10994 bp, 8 predicted proteins | sample WorMetTyACAVOLI2_FD_187423 | JGI IMG/M metagenome (GOLD analysis project Ga0209149, IMG submission 187423) | Marine gutless worms symbiont microbial communities from Max Planck institute for Marine Microbiology, Germany - Olavius algarvensis... ...
TGGCTGCGAATACATTAAGCTAAAGGAGATGTCACAAGATCGAGCACAATGGAGAAGAAAGATATCGGAGTGGTCGTCTGCTGTCGCCAACCATCATCGAGGAAGGTCGACTAGTGAGTGAGTGAGTGAGTGATAGTAACTACGGCCCGATCTTGTATTGTTTCCGAGGTAAAGCAAGATAGTCGAAAATCGGGTTTTTTCATACCCCACCTGCATTCGATGACGCCGTTGAGGTGGGAGCATTAGACGATGGTCGTAATTTTTGGCATCAAGGTCCCCAGATGCTCATGCTACAACGTGGTGTAAAAATATCAACGAAAAGTTCAACCCTGCGAGTACGCGGTTTGCTTATTAAGCCGCCGCTCGCGACAGCGACAGCGGCTTCATGCGACGGGCATGTCCATCTGTTCGTCTGTTTGTCTGTTTGTTTGTTTGTCTGTCGCCAAATTGCAAAAACGCGATTTTCTCAAAAACTAAATAATTTAGAGCTATGGTCTCTATTGACGACCTATAGGAAGTCGTACACGGGCTTTTCAAAGAACACATTATTGGATCCCTAAATTCCAAGATGGCTGAGATCCGCCATCTTGAAAATCGACATGACGTTATTAATGACATGTCGACTGCGGTGATGTGGTCGAAATGGAAACCAGATGTAGAATTCCAATATGGCAGACGTTTGGGCGAATTCGATGGCATGTCATCCCAGTATCACATTGCAGGGTGTTGCCACTTGGTGAATTCACTGTCACAATTCCGGAGCCACATGCCACATTGCAGGGTGTAAGAATTCCATCCGCCATATTGAAAATCGTTTTTCTTTTTCGCCATATTTTATTTTTTTGTTTTTAATGCAGTTTAGGCTTTGACGAGCGGCGGCTTTCGTATCGTCTCCGATACACTTGTTATTAGAGTGCATCGACGTTATACAGGCAGATGACAGACAACAGACGGAATTGCGATGACAATAGCCGAACGTAACGTAGTAACGGTCGGCTAAAACAGTTACAACCAGCGTCATGAACTTCGACATTAAACGGACAATGGGCTCTAAGATCATGTCATCATATTCGCCAGGTGGCAGCACCCTGCAGTGGGGTGCAGAGCGAGGTTTACTGTTCCTGACATCACTTGTTATGCCCCGCCCGTAGGGAAGGGGGCAGTATGCGTTGCTTTTGTCTGTCCGTCTGTCTGTTTCTCCTTCCGTCGCGTACATAGCGAATAACTCGAGAACCCGAAGGCCTAGCGTGCTCAAATTCAGAACGAAGGTTCTGCACCTTAGATGCGACTCGTATACCAGTTTCAAGGTCAAAAGGTCAAAGGTCAAGGTCGCAAGGTCACGTGATCAGTCTGAGCAGTCTTGGCCCAATGCTGTATCTGTGTCGTTAGCTGCCGGCGGAACATACCGTGTCGGCCGAACACGACGGCCACTCCTCTTGTTTTATTTAGTGCAAGATCAACAGTTGCATGTAGCGCGAAGCGGTGCAAATAGGATATACAGTAAACGAAGCAAGATAAGGGGCAAATTGATGTATCTTTTATGTCCTGCTATATGTCGTTATAGCCGGTCAGTCTTTCTGCAGCGCCTTATCTACATCGACACTGCTGTTTGGTTTTCGTCCGCAAATCTTTCTTTTCTCTAAGATAACAGATCTATTGCGATCTGCTGTCAGTCCATATCCGACGGTTCTGGACAACGGTAGAAATGGCACATGTCACCTCTGTGTTTTCTCTATCAATTATCTCTGTTTTCGTCAAGTTCTATACCTTCTGTATAGGTTCGCCAATTTCAGACTTTCGACACCCTGCGATGACTAGGCTCGTGGTCTTTGCGTCGTTCTTCGTGTCCAGTAGAAGTACACGATATTCCAATATTAGCGGGAATCTTACTTTAATATGTTTTTACAATGACTTCGGGAAATATAGACCAGTTTTAGTTTACAATGTTGTGTTCAGAAATAAACTGCGAATGAAGCTGAAATTAAATCTGCCACCGTGCCTTAAATCTGTTGCCGCACTACCTTGCGAAAGCTGATTTTCTAAATGTACGACGACGAGTATCTTCCCGGCATGTATTCGCTAGTTTAGCTACATTCGCTAGGTGTCGCTACTCACTATTTATTATTTCGTCACATTGTTTGCCCTAGTGATCGATGAGCGATTTGGTGCGAAATTTGATGGTACGATCCCACTATTATTGTAGATCTCTTCTGAAAGTCTCATGACAACAGCCATGCTGTAAAACAACAGCCATGCTGTGACCGTTTCACCCGCAATCAACAAAGTTATAAACAAACAAAATTATAAACAAACATCGTTATAAAGTTATAAACGCAGACGACTGAAAACAACACAGTGCGCGGCAGGCGAGGTAAACATTTATCTATACATTTGCCGAAGTTATCATAAACAAAGTAAACATATGTTCTTGCTAATTTTGGAACACCGTGTAGATAACTATTCCTAATTCCTGTGCTTTATGAATGAACCATTGGTAATCTGTGTTTGCAGTTTGACCCGTGTAGCCTGTTGTTTTGCGACCGACTGCAGTTTGTTAAGTGGCAATCATCTGCTGTACGTCGTTTATTATGCTGCTCTCTGTGCATAGGAGGCCACATTACGCATAGCTCTCCGTCTGTACGTCTGTATGTCTGTTACATCTGAGTGTAACTGAAGAAGAAGTCACGGAAAAGTTAAACTATACGTTCCTTGTGGCACTCCTTATGGTGACGCAATTTTTTACGTCGAGGTCGAAAGTCAAGGTCATTGTAGTTACGTTTTGTCATGCTTTCCTTGTGCACTGTGGATTTGCGATCTTATATTTTATTTTAAGAGTACTTTGATACCTCACTCCCTCTTAGCATTTCATCTCTATATTTTTTTCCTTTATGTTTTTACTTGGTTTGCTAATAAATGACCTCTCTCTCTCTCTGTGTTTTTTTATTTTCATTCAATTTCATTCACCGCCCCAGATATAGCACGGCCGGTGGCAGGCTTGGACGCTGCGCTTTATTGAAGGTTATACGGTGCGCGCATCTGGCAGTTTTTATTCACACAATGTCTGCAGCAGACCTACGTCGGTTAATGTAATCATATAGGATTAATGAGCAGTTGAATGCAGACTGTGGGATGCCGAGAGATGCTAGCGTACCAGGTCATGTGCAAGAAGCTGCGGTGTCGCAGAGAAACCGCGCGACGCTCCATGTTACTATGCCGTTACGAAGGCCGCATGGCGCATTGCACTGTCTGTCCGTCCGTCTGACTGTCATGTAGAGCTTGTAACTCAGAACCGGAAGGACACAAAAACTTCAAATTTAGCGCACACTGCACATGTCGTAAATGTAACTCACGTCAGACATGCTTGTTGGTGTATGATTGACGTACCGTGCTTTGCAACAGCGACTCGAACGCGGTAAAACGCATACTGTAGCGCTGCTGGCTTCGTCATCTTAATTTTAGTGACTGTATTCGTGTCGCCAGCATGTGGTCCTCACCCCAGACAAGAAAACGTGTTCCCTTCTTTCCGGTTTTCTTATGTTTGTTAGTTATTAACTTATTACATTGACATGTGGCAGCACCATGCAATGGGGCGCAGAACTAGGTTTCTTGTGCCTATAGGACGACTAGTCCTCATTGTAATCAAACGACGATCGCCTACAGACAGTAGCCGGCAGTTTGCATTTTTTTAAATCGCCCAAAGAAGCCGGTAGGCGACGAGATTGCTACAAACACCATTATTGTCTGTCTCACGTGTTCATGAAAAATGTACAGCCGGTGGCGCTATCTGGCGTATCACACGAGTAACGTAAAGCAACACGTGAAGGTTGCTCGGTACCCCCCCCCGTACCAAATCTATCTTAATTCTTCTATATGTTTGACCCGATAGCGAAAATTTTCTGGCCAAAATATCATAAATATCTTATGTCTGCTAACAATAGTGGGCTTTTTATCGTTATGTCAACGGGCGTAGCACAAGTAATTCTATCGTTGGAGTAATAATGTTGATCACAGTATTGCACGTCTTACCGATAATGTGCTTATAGCTAACGCATTTAATAATTATTTCGCTGCTGTTGGCACATCTGACAATAACATTACCCCTACTTGTGACACCCAATTATACAGCACTCTTGATAACATAGTTATTGATGCTGCCGATGTGATGTCATCTATTGATAAACTCAAATGTGGGCCTGATGGTTTAGATACTTAAAGCACTGTTTATGTCATCCACTGGCTCTTATGTATAATCAGCTTCTTTCTATGGTTCATGTCCCCATGAATTGCTTGCGGCTAGTATTGTACCAGTTCATGCAAGAAGCTCAGCTGTCGCAGAGAGACCGCGCATCGCTTCTTGTCCTCGAATATTTTGCTAAGTCACTCAAGATCACTCAAGGTCATTCGAAACAACACTGATGAGTAGGGCGTGTGTAAGTCCATATCAGTATGCCATTGAAACTATGTTCGTATATCGTACCGTTTCTGAGATATTCAGCGTCAAAAATGGCGTAACCTTAAAACCGAGGGTAGGGGTCGTTCAAGATCATTGAAAATGGCGCCGTTCGATACATCATACGACTTTCTATTGTTCCGCCATTGTAAGCATAGCTCTACGTTGTACCATTTTCGAGTTATTTGACGTTGAATAATATCGTGACCTTGAAATCTGGGTTAAAGGTAACTCAAGGTCATTCAGAATAGTACAATTTGAAAGCTTGAGTGCGGTTTCCTATTCGCCTTCTATAGTAACTATAGCTCTATCTTGCATCATTTCCGAGATAAATACCGATATTGGTCAAAAATCGTGACCCCATTTGCATTCGACATCCCCGTTCAGGGGGTCCCCGTTGGAATATTGCCATCCTGTTTGGCGTGGAAAAACTAGAATGGTGGCGCTATCCGGCGGTGGAAATTAACTTTGAGGATATGTATAACCGTTTACACACAATACCGGCGTGTGACGGACAGACAGACGGACAGACATACATCTTGCCACGGCATAGCCCGCGCTATGCATACGCGTCGCGCCGTAAAAACGCTACCACTGATGTCTCAAATTGTCGCCCAATTTCACTGACTTGTGTTTTTTCTAAGATACTGTAAACAATCATTAAACATCGCTCCACTTGCACTAATCAGCTTGAGAGTTTTAATGATTGGAGTATCTCTGTGCAATCCAGGAAACAGGTTACAATTGATTATATTGATTTCACCAAAGCCTTTGACTTGGTGTCTCGCCAGAAATTGTTTGGAAATTACACTCGTGTGGTGTCCGTGTTAATCGTGGTTGCAGAACTTTTTCTCTGGTCGTACGCTAGAGACAACAAGAACTTAGCTATCGTAAACAGATCGCGAGTCAGCTGCGCACACAATACGTCGAGGGCATTCATATGCCTAAATATTACACCGTGACCTTGAAATCTAGGTTAAGGGTCACTCAAGGTCATTTGAAACGGAACCAGATCATACACGACTTACTATTAGTCGAGTTATTTGACGTTAAATATTATCGTGACGTTGAAATATGGCTTAGAGGTCACTCAAGGTCATTGAAAGTGGTACCATTTGAAAGCGGTACGGTTTCCTATTCGCTTTCCATAGTAACTGTGGCCGTATTTGCAGCCATTTCGGAGATATTCAGCATCAAAGAATGGCCTGACCTTGAAATCTGGGTTTGGGGTCCGTCAAGGTCATTGAGAATGGCGCGATTCGATAGACCATGTATGACTTTCTATTAGTCCGCCATTGTAACTATAGCTCTATCTTGTAAAATTTGCGAGTTATTTGACGTTGAATAATACCGTGACCTTAAAATCTGGCTTAGAGATCACTCAAGGTCGTTGAAACTGGGGCCATTCGAAAGCTTGGGTGCGGTTTCCTATTCCCCTTCTATAGTAACTATGGCCGTATATGTAGCCGTTTGTGAGATATTTAGCGTCAACGAGTGGTGTGACCTTGAAAACAGGGTTAGAGTTCGTTCAAGGTCATTGGAAATGGCACCATTTTATAGATCGCCTACGAGTTCCTATTCGCTTTCCATAGTAACTATGGCTGTGTCTTTAGCCATTTCGGAGATATTCAACGTCAAAGAATGGCCTGACATTGAAATGTGGGTTTGGGGTTGTTCAAGGTCATTGAGAATGGCGCGGTTCGATAGACCATGTAAGACTTTCTATTAGTCCGCCATTATAACTATAGCTCTATCTTGTACCGTTTGCGAGTTATTTGACGTTGAATAATATCGTGACCTTGAAATCGGAGTCAGAGGCCACTCAAGGTCATTGAAATTGATGCCATTCGAAAGCTTGTGTGCGGTTTCCTATTCGCCTTCTATAGTAACTATGGCCGTATATGTAGCCGTTTTGTGAGATATTTAGCGTCAAAGAGTGGTGTGACCTTGAAAACAGGGTTAGGGTTCGTTCAAGGTCATTGGAAATAGCACCATTTAATAGATCGCATACGAGTTTCTCTTCGCCTTCCATAGTAATTATGGCGACGATATCTTGTATCGTTTGCGAGATATAGTGACTTATTGGTAGAAAATCGCGAAATTTTTATACCCCACCTGTATTTAGCGCCCTGGCAGGGGTGACCCCGTCGGAATTTTGTGAAAATGTTTGATGCTGGTAAAACTAAAATGATTGGGCTACCGTATGGTGAAAAAACAGTGACGATATGTTAAGCCGGTTTCATCTGATACGGGAACGTTACGGACAGACAGACAGACAGACGGACAGACAGACAGATTTGCTATAGCAATATCGCGCGTCAGTATGCTGACGAACGATAAAAATTGACTCCAGATTGTCTTAGATTGCGGACCTAATTAATGGTGTTGTTCAGGGTAGCAGCATTGGACCACTGATGTTTTTTACCTACAGTAATGGACTAATGAGTGTACTTGAGCAACGTAATATTAAGGTTAAATTATATGCAGATCATGTTAAAATGTATATTCGAATTTTAGATGATCTGGATGTAAGGCGTTTACAGTTAGCTTTTTATCGCGCGTCAGCATACTGACGCGTAATATATATAGCAAATCTGTCTGTCTGTCCTTCCGTCCGTCCCTTACGTTCCGGTATTGGATGAAAACGGCTTAAAACATTGTCGTAGTTTTTTTCACCATACGGGAGCCCAATCATTCTACTTTTATCAGCATCAAACATCTTCACGAAATTCCGACGGGGTCACCTCCTGCGGGGGCCCTAGATACAGGTGGGGTACAAAAATTTCGCGATTTTCTACCAATAAGTCGCTATATCTCGCAAACGATACAAGATAGCGCCATAGTTACTATAGAAGGCGAATAGGAAAACGCAGCCAAGTTGTTGAATGGCATCGGTTTCAATGACCTTCAGTGACCTCTAACCCATATTTCAAGGTCACGGTATTATTCAACGTTAAATAACTCGCAAACGGTACAAGATAGAGCTATAGTTACAATGGCGGACTAATAGAAAGTCATGCATGGTCTATCGAACCGCGCCATTTTCAATGACGTTGAACAACCCCAAACCCACATTTCAAGGTCAGGTCATTCTTTGACGTAGAATATCTCCGAAATGGCTAAAGATATGGCCATAGTTACTATGGAAGGCTAGGAAACCGTACCCAAGCTTTCAAATGGTACCACTTTCAATGACCTTGAGTGACCTCTAACCCACATTTCAAGGTCACGATAATATTCAACGTCAAATAGCTGGACTAATAGTAAGTCGTGTATGATCTATCCAATGGTTCCGTTTCCAGTGACCTTAAGTGACCCTAAACCTAGATTTCAAGGTCACGGTGTAATATTTAGGCCTATAGATGCCCTCAACGCATTGTCTGTGCAGCTGACGTGCGATCTGTTTGCGATGGCTAAGGTCTTGTTTGCACTCGTTCAGTGTCTGATACTTGGCAAGTGCCCATTTCTATAAATGCTGTGTACTAAATATCGGCAACGTCACTCATAATACTGATGTTCATATTAATGGTTGCACCTTACCTGTTGTTACACACACCCGTGACTTGGGGGTCATTGTATCAAGCGACTTTCTCCTTCTGTTCACGTTACCGACATTGTTTCCAAGGCGCACCAACAAGCTGGTTTAATACTCCGTATATTTATATCTTGATATATTCACTTACTTATATGTGTGCTGTCTTGGTTTATGAACTCAATATGCTTCTCTTAAAGTCGATTAAAGGGAACCGTTTTAATGCGTACGGTACTGATAACTAACTCAAGTATCGAGCTGTTGCCGCCAAGAAGTTACGGCTACGTGTGAATAGGCTACTATCATTGCGGTCGCCGTGCACTGAGAGTCTATTAACATTTCGCATCCACGAAATGCGCCGATGTCGTAATTTATTTTTACGGCAACGACGATACTTTGCCCCCGAAATGCGCGGTCGCCGCGACTCGCCCGTAAAACAGACGCTGGCGTGCCTGATGGCCACAGATTATTTTATACGATCGCTAGAAAACTATTATGGGACGGAAGATAGGTAAGCTTGGTCCACACTAGAGAGAATTGTGCCATTATGGGTTGGCGACAATTTGCCCAGGGGAGAGCGGATGGCGCACCGACTGGCTGGCTCGCTCGCTGGAAGCGGTCTGCGGCTGTGAAATGTCACAGAATTGCAATCGACCGGTGCTACTGTATGGTGTCGTGTGACGCACTGGTAGTTTTCTGACTTCTGGTTGTAGACGATTTGGTACGTAGCTGGAAGGGAAAAGGTGGCTGGATAACATGATAGAAGATTGTGAAGATCTAAACCGAACTATTCATCAAGCGTCCCGTCTTGCAAACGACAGAGTGAAATGGAGAAATACTGTCCGCAACAAGGGGACGTCGTCTTCATCGCAGAGGCTTTAAGTCAAGTCATGTATTAATGATCCATAATCTACATTTCAAGAGTATCTCAGAAACAATACGAGATAGACACATGGTTACTACAGACCACTAATACAAAGATATGTGGCATATTGAATTACGCCGTCGCCTGTGACCTTGATCGATCGATCTATCCGGTCTCTGATTAAGTCCATATTTTCTATCAAGTGATGACATTGTCGATAACCTCCAGCGTCCTTTGAAGGTCAGTTCAAGTACTATAAACGATTTCGTTGTTCGTATATCAAATATACAGCGTAACAGTCGGACGATAAGCAATAATTATTTCTACAATATGGTATCCAACAGAAGTACTGAGCGCGACTTGTTAGCGATAGCTAAGTTTCTTGTTATGCATGTCTGCACGAGCCGTCCTTCTGTTCGTTCGTTTGTCCATTACCAAAATTTTGAACATGATATTTTGAAAACGAATGAGTCGATTTTGCTGTAAATTGGTAAAGATTGTCGACGGGGCAGGGAGATGAAACGATCAACTTTGAGGTCCAGGAGGTCAAAGGTTAAGATCACACGACGCCAAAGTTACATTCGGAGGCTTGGCGGAGGCATCATTTTCGACCCGTTCGGTCGAGTAGATCTAGTTTTGTTCTTACGGGCTACATTGCGGCTACGTTTACAGATTTGGATCCGGATCGGGCTATCATCATAACAGACAGCATCATGGCGCAGCATGTGTCATCGAGTCAAGGGAGAAGATCGAATTTTAATCCTATACAGAATCGAAATTCTAAAGGCTATAGTAATCAGGAACACGTTGACATTTTGGTGATGTGTTTTTACTGTTTTCTGTATGTGATTATAAACTGATCATCTACTTTAAAGCCACGTACCAAACTGTCCTTCTACCTCAAGTCAAGCCTCGTTTACCATAATGTCCTACGACTCATTGCATGGTGACGCGGTGGTAACCTGTTAGCGTCAAGCTCAACTGACGCCTGTGCCATGTAGCAGCCATTGACACTCGTGCCTTCGTGACCGTCATTTGCGCCAATTGCAACATTGCACCACGGATCTGAAACAAAACCCGGAGCATTGCGACAATTCCCCCCAGATCAGTCACCCAAGTCATGCCCCCATTGCTTAATACCTTTTAAAAGCCATTTCGGGTGAAGTGACACACAGATACAGTTATCGTCACTGCGCCTTCGTCAGTTCGTCAATTGCTTCTTCAAGTGCTGGTCGTGTCACTGTTGAACGTGTCTCACTGTACAAGCTGTTAGGCGTTATGATCAGTGATTCTCTGAAGTGGGACGATCACGTTGACGTCATCACGTCTAAAGCAGCGAAGACTTTGGTTCCTGAAACTCAGGCGGGCAGGCGTATCTGTAGATGACCTGGTACATTATTACCAAACTGTTGTAAGACCGGTTCTGGAATACGCATGCCCAGTATGGCACTCCAGTTTGTCAAAGCAGCAGACAAAACTACTTGAGAACGTTCAAAGCCGTGCTCTGCTCTCCATACGCAGAAGCCTGTTGTATGCTGGGAATTCAGTCACTGGCTGACAGACGTTCAGAAATGTGCAAACACTTTTCAAGCAGATTGTTAACAATGAGTTCCACAGTCTTCATTATCTGTTGCCTGCAAAGCGTGACACTCAGCTGATTAGCCGACTACGGTCGACTACAGTTTATCCAACATTTTGTGCGCGGACAAATCGATTTAAAAATTCGTTCTTACCCTACTGCCTGCCTAATTACCAGTGACAGTCGTGACATTTTATTTTATTTTATTGCTATATTGTGTGCTTGTATTTATGTCTGTATTTGTGTGATTGTCTTAATCCAGCCTTTGGCTGCCGAAACACAATAAATGTTATGTATGTAATATGGTCTAATGCCGTACGTCGGGGTGCTAGTCTATTGTTACGTAGTGCTGATATCGCGGCGCGTATAGCTCAAGGCTAATAACACCTAATGGACGTTGATGTATGCTATTGTGGTGGTCTGGTGGTCCATTGTTCATGGGCCTATTGCAACGCGTTCTGATCAAAGGAAAATTGTAGTAAGTAAGTAACAAAACTATTTAAATGTCCGAAATGCCGAGCTTCACTGCGAAGGCACCGTAGGACTACGATGCCAGGGTAGAAGCAGC
>Ga0209149_1002031_pt1 | contig 10993 bp, 7 predicted proteins | sample WorMetTyACAVOLI2_FD_187423 | JGI IMG/M metagenome (GOLD analysis project Ga0209149, IMG submission 187423) | Marine gutless worms symbiont microbial communities from Max Planck institute for Marine Microbiology, Germany - Olavius algarvensis... ...
GTTTTCTATAGAATATGTACAGAAATTCTATAGGGTTGTCTATAGAATATGGTCCGAAAGTTTGATAGAATTTCTATAGAATTTTCTATAGAGTTCTTTGGACGAAAGTTTTATAGAATTTTTTTAGCAGGGATTGACCGGAAACCACTCAGACTCAGCATACCAAAAGGTAAATAAGGACTTTAACAAAAAAACAAATATATATATATATACAATGTATAGCACCACGAAGACCGAAGATACAGAGGCACTCGGAAGATACAGAGATAAACCAAGAAAAATCAAAGCCCGATCCCGTCGACCTACGGCACATCTAACATTGTACAATTTGTGAAACAATCTCGACCAATATTCAACAATTTTCAAACAAAATAACAGCTAAGTTATATGTTCATGTATATGCATAAGATATTAACGTGTAATAAAAATTAAAAGACATTAAAACTAAAAAAATGCATAACCACACAAATTCTTTCACGATAGCAACCATACATTCGTTCCATAGAAAAAGGTCGTAAATGATACTTACGAGCTTTTTGGTCGTAGGTAAAGTACTGCTAACAACTCGGAAGTAAGTCGCAAGTCCGAGATACGACGTTATTTTACGAAACATGTGAAAAAAGCTCAATTTTTTGACGTTTTATGCCATTTAAACCACTAAAACTGGAACAAATTAATATTGTTATGTATGGTATCAAACGACGCGAACTTTCGAGCTCTATCCAATGATACCAATAGCTCATGAACCCAGACAGCGAGCTTGTACCGTTTCTTAGATATTCAACGTCAAATAATGGCGTGCTCTTGAAATCTGGGTTAGGAGTTGTTCAATATTATTATGATCGATAATGGCACCCTTATAGACAGATCACATACGAGTTGCTATTGGCGTACCACAGTAACTTTAGGCCCTACCTTGTACCGGTTCCGAATTAAAGCGAGGTATTGGTCAAAAATCGCAATTTTTCATACCCCATCTGCATTTGACCCCATCGATAAGGTGGATTCCGTCGGAATTTCACCAAAACATTTCGTGTGGGAAAACGAGAATGGTGGGGCTACCAGAGGACGAAAACAGTTTGAGGATATGTTTACCCATTTCGATCAACACACGAACGTGACAGAGGGACGTAGGCAGGAGCAGACGAACGGACGATTTCTGTCCGTGGTGAAATATTTACAACTGTACAACTTTATGCTATACTGAATGAACAACACCGCACCTGCATATTTGTTATAACGTACTGGACTGCAGACTTGTATCAATTTACTCAAGAAGCAAGTACTTGATAAGTAGGCCATACTTGTACTTGTACTTACTTACTTAAAATTGGTACATTGTTAAGTATAGCTCAGGTACGATTACCATGTACAACGAGTCTGATATTTTAAACTCGGTCGAAACCAAAAACGCATAACTACAAACAATCAATCTGATAGCAAGTTTAAAAAGCAAAAAAAAAATATGCATGCTTTTTGGATTTAACAAAAAAATTATCTAGGCAACACGTACATGGTCACAAGAACAAGTAAGTACTCGAGGTGCAAGTACAAGTACAGATACAAGTACTTCAGTCGCCAGTACAAGCAGGTACATGAAATCAGTACTTAAGTACAGCTTAAGTACAAGGACAAGTACAACAAGTCTATTGGATTGTATGCATTGTTTAGTTCACGTTTGTTTATACGCTACGGTGATAGTATCAAGAGAAACTAACAGATGAAGTATTTCTTACGAAAACAAGAGAATCATTTGGTGTCAGCCTCTGGTACACATCATTCCAATCGGCGTCCTCGTCATCGTTGTATCCGGTGAAATTCGGACTGAATCCAGGTATTCGAAATGGCGGATATATCGCTTTTATCATATCCTCAACTCCTAACATTAGCACATTTGCGTACGTTAGCGCCGTCGAAAATATCATAAAATAAACCAAGAACCATGGCACACAGTCAGTGTAGGACGGTAGAGCAACTTTGTTGTAAGGGCGACGCAGTTGAACCCATTGACTACAAGTCTGGTATTTCACCAGCGACTACACATCGTGTGCCAAATTTCGTAAACATCGTCTAAACGGGGACTTCCCAAGAATAAGGTAAAATGTTCACCAGCGAGCTTTTTTAAACATTTTACATAGTTACTACCTGCGCACCTCCACAAAACACGTAAACGATCTTCACGCTTAATGGCTTAAACTAAGCTAGGCATACTCCGTATTTGTCAGGTTACAGGAGTTTTCACCTCACAGAGCTCACGGAGTATTTTACGGGACAAGAACAAAATGGTTCAAAACTCGAACTTAGCTTCTATCGCGATATCCACAGGTGCTTAAGAGTGAAGTGCCCAGAATCATATTCATAGCTCCCTAAAAGTTACCTAGTGGATATACAAATCGATATTGCAGATGCGAATGGTACTGTTTTTTTATGACGCAAGCCACTATTTAACACTAGGTGTAGGAAACATCGAGAACTGCCAACGTGGCGACGAATGGTGAATACAAAATGTCCAATCACAACTGCTTAACCGGCTGGTGGTTACAAATTTAACGATTGCACTGTGTCTCAAAAAGTGAGCCACTAGATGTGTGTTAATAACTTTGGCAAATGTGGATTTTCAAAATTCTTTCACCAATTGATTCGTCGGAAAATTCTCTATGTAGGCCTATGCACCACAAAGATCTGCACCACACTGGCACAAAGTTGCTACACTACCTTGTGAAATTCGAAAATCTAAAAATGTCACCGATTTTGATAGCATCCGCAACAAACTGTTGACATGTTCCTGCGGACATTGCGAGCACTTGATTTTAACATTTAACATTAGTTAGATGGAGTGTCTAAAGACTGCTGACATTGATGAACTAGCATTTGAAGTTTGTCAGAAGACGTTTGAATCAACAGTTGAACGTTGTTCAGTTGAACGTTGTTAACTTGTTACATCATGGTAATTTTTCCACCTGATTATCGTCCCACTGTCTTTGTTCTAGGTTATACTTCGTATGTTGTAGGCTACACATAAAGTAAAATCATTAGTGTAATAATGTGGCCGGTTACATAAGATCTCACATTAAACTTTAGGTAAACATTTTTCACGTTCAACGTGAAAAATTGGTAACATTTTTAACGATTTTTTTCCTAATTTTGCAAGGTAGTATTGCAAGTAAGGTGGAAATCTTTGTGGCGTATATAATACGAATCAATAGGTGAAAGATTTTGAACACATTTGCCAAAGTTATTATGAAACATCAGGTGGATTACCTTTAAAGACACTGAGTAATTTATTCAAATGAATTACGTAAATAAATAAATACATTTAATGCGATCGGTTATTTCAATAAATGAGTGATATATCATACTAAAAATTTTATATTATGAAAGTGTTATAATTCACTGATACAGAAGCCACTTTTGGCGAACTCTATACACAGTGTAGATCGACAATAAAATTATGCATTATCTGCACACATCTGTGTAGAGACGGAGCAGGAATTGTGATTCCCGCGAACTCGTAGACATATGTCGACCAAAGTGACTGTGTACAGTGTGCAGAAATAATTAGGCTAAATTTTGGTGTTGATCTGATTCTGGCTGTATAGATCCAGGACCACTTTTCCCCTTTCCTTAACATTACGAGATAGAGCATTTTACGATGTTGGAGAAATTGCAATTCCAACGCTTACCGTCGGACGTCGCCGCTGATAATGAGATACGATTCTCGCTGCAGATCGTGACTGTCGGAAATTCTATCTCCCTCATGTGTTCTTCCCGAACGATAAGGGTTACCGGATGACTTAAGTAATATCGGATGCGGTTCTGAATTTGGTACGTAGTGAATGCTGCTCCGGCAAGTACCAGCAAGAGCCAGATAGATCGTCGTGTCATTGACGCTGACGTATTGACGACGTAGCGAAGTCCGACAACTGACACTTCGGTGCAGAATCTCATGAGAAACTTCAGCCATAAAATCTCCCGTGTTCTTGATTTTACAGTTTTTCCGGCATTTTCAGTCGCTACACTGTCGCTTCCCTTTCCTGTGTATTCGTCATCGTGGCTTGCCGTGCAGATGCTAATCCCCACCACGCTGTCTGTTTTCTTTTCCCGCATCTAAATCCAGATTTCAAGGGCACGCCATTATTCGACGTTGAATATCTCAGAAACCGTACAAAATAAGGACAATGTCACAATGGAATACTCTGTGATCTATCGAATGGTGTAGGCCTAATTCCCAGTGTTATTAAGTGACCCATACCATAACCTAGATTTTACGACAGCCTTCCACGTTAAGTAACTCGAAAATGGTACAAGAGTAGACAATTTTGGTAAGGTAAGTAACTATATAAGAGTAGCATACCTTACCAAAAGATTTAATGACACGGAGCGACGCGCGGCCTCTCTTCGACAGCTAAGCTTGTTGTCAAAGATGCAGCTCGCAATGCTTTAGTGATAACGCGTACGGCAGTAGTTTTCTGCTGTGTCTAAGCGCGGTCCATGCTGCTGTCATTTCGTATGAACTTGAGTGACGTTGAGTGTGTTAGCGAAATATTCAATGACACGATGCATCGCGCGGTTTCTCTGCGACAGCTGAGCTTCTTGTTGAGTTCGGCGATAGAGTCCAAACGTGACGAGAACTTACTGCTGTGTCTATTTATCCCCACAGAAACTGTGAAAAATAGCTTGTATACAGCAAAAACCGTTTTATGGCGGGAAGGGCGAAAACAGGACAGGGAACTGCATAAAAATTATTTTTAGTTATAGGTTATAACATGTAATTCTTGAAATATGACTAAGTTAACTTCACTTGTATATATTAGCGGCGAAGTAATCTTGGAAGGGTTTCTTAAGTGTAAATGACCACTTGTTTTACTCACGGTCACACAGCTATATATATAGCGCATAGGTATATAATAATGTTGTCGTTACGTTACTTTTCCTTTTGATTATCCGTGTTATAGTTTTCAGTGACGTTGAACAAACCTTTAGAACTGTTGCTGTGTCGAATTTTTATTCCGTAACTCGTTTTAGTACTGACTACTGAACAGTAGACAAGACTGTTTGTAGCGTATATACGGTGGCTTACCCTTATGTTGCTGTTGCCGATTTCATCTGGCGTCGTATATTGTATCTGATCAATACTACTGATGTGTGAGTGTCTGTGTGTGTGGAGCGTTGGTTCATTGTGTGCAAGCCACTCGTTGTCCGTTTACGACCGTGAGAGCTTAACGGTGTCAGTCAGTCTCACATGTGTTACAGCGAATATTATCACTAGATTTAAGCATTCTAAAAAAATTGTTGTTGATGTCGAAGTCTAGGCCGGGGATGACAGACGGACGTACAGTGCAACACGTAATGCCACCATTAGGCCTGTGGGATTGGTGAGGGATACAATAATGGCCAGGATCAATGAAAATCGCTATAAGCCATAGGTACGGTACCGGCTGGTATATCGGTATCAACAACGACGCGATGAGTGTATTATTATAGTCAGGTTGAAAACTTGTACCGAATGACTGATAGCCTACATTTTATATCTCAATCCGAAGCCCTAACAAGGGGTTCCCTCGGACCTAGGATACGAAAGTTGGCACCGACAGCAGCCTCTAACATATTGCAACAGTATGATAAAGCATGAGCAGTTGAATAGTTGAAACTAACAATCATAAGAATACTATTACAATGCATACAGTGACAAAGCAGTATTTAATAATCATGAAACACAGTAGGCCTACATGTAGGCCTATAGGCCTATGAGACCAGTGTTCGAGAATACGTATTTCACGTTTTTTTTCAAAATTCCGAAAAAACGCGTTTTTTACGTTTTCTTGAAATGACATGTCAAAAAAACGTAGAAAACGTTATCAAAGTTTCAGAATGATTACGACGCTAGTATGTGCGCTCTGAAACAACAAACAATTACATATACATACAACATTATATAAAATTGTTGATTAAAATATGGCCTTAGTAATTTAATACTTACACTTACAGCACGAAAATAACTGACCGAGTTGTCTCTAAAAGTTTACATATCATTATTTTTACTTTTTTTTAACTTTTTTAACGATTTTTTTTCAAAATCCAAAATGTTTTGTTGCATACGTTTTCTCGAACTATGTATGTGACCGTAATGCAGTGAGTTATACTAAACTGTACAGTAAACATTGACAATATTAAATACAATCAGTTGTTAGTTACTCAATCTCACATAGCTATACTCCAATTCAATAATCGGCGCTCTTACGGGTATTTCCAATTAACGTATATACACCGTAAAACTTCTAATACAAGCCGGGTCTCAAATCAATACAAGCCGGGGGTTTTAGGTCGCTTGTTTTAATAGAAGTCGGGTCTCTAATATTAGCCGGGTCTCCAATACAAGCCGGGTCACGCCTTGGTGCCACCTGCTGATACCCTATGACGCCATTAGTAACGTCATTATAGCCTAGCTAGTGCGACTGCGATAAGTGAAATGTCTGCAGCAAATTTTCACATGTAGCCATAATAGCCTACCTGCAAATGCCTACTGGCGTAGGCCTACCAAATTTCAACTTTCTAGCTCAATTGGTTTCGGAGATATGAGGTATGAGGGGGGTTCCAAAATAGAAAGTGGGAGCTCCTGTTTTCCCCATATGTTTAAATTGAAGCTGGGTCTCTAATACAAGCCGGGTCTCCAATACAAGCCGGGGGGTCTAGGGCATTTGTTCTAATAGAAGCCGGGGGCTTGTATTAGAAGTTTTACGGGGGTACGCATGATAGTAGTCAGTAAAATCGCTGCAGCCTAACGTGGAGCACGCTACCGTCATCAACAATTTGATTATATAGGCCTAAGCTTTGTTTCAATTTTTAATGCCTACATAATGCGCTGCGGCACCATTGGCTCATGCCTATCAGCTGCCACTTCCGAGATTGTAAAGCGCTGCTGGTCACGAGTCTGATTCATGTAAGCGGCGCTATAGCAAGTGTCCAGACCTTTACCTTTTTTACCTTTTATTACAATAATGCTGCTATTCATGTTGATGATGCTGTAGATCGACTATGAGGGTCGCAGGCGAGTTAGTTCGGCTGTGGATACTGGGGAGATCCTCGTCGACGCCAAGAAGGACGTATTTGTGCCGAAGGAAGACAACTCGGTCTACGTCCCAAACCTCATCCCAGACGCTGTTTACACGTTCAACATCAGCGCCAAGTTTCACGACGGCTCTTACGGCGCCGCGTACAGCATCCGCCTCGACACGGGAGACCTCATGTTTCACACAACATCGTCACGTGGTGTCGGTCTTGACGGTCTGTATTCACTGCCATGTCGTCTTCAGTTAACCTCTTTAAGGCCTGCAGTCAGGTCCGGCTTTTAAAATTTTGGTCTGCGCTCATGTGTGGACGTTGTGCCTGTAGCTACCGTCCTAGGTTAGAAGGGCCAAAATCTGAACATGACAAACTTGATCTTCACCATTAAGTCAACTTTTACGGGTACATACATTAAAGATCAATTACAGGATATCAAATAACGTTGGCTGTTTGTCTTTCGTTAAGGGCTCTTGACGACTGTCTTTTAACAACATAGGTAGCCTACTCCGTAAAAATAGCAGAGTTACATCAATTTGTGACAGATTTTGTCCTGCCCTTAATGTGGGGCCAATATTCCACAGAACACGCCAGACATGCCTAAATTGGCCCCTCCCGGTAGTTGATATTACATAGTAGTTTTTGCCGAGTATGAACGGTGAAAATAGGCGTTTTAGTCAAGAAGTATCTGCTTAATTGTCTTGCAAACACAAAACGCCTTGTAACGTACCAACCCCGCCATCAAGAACCTATGTACCAATTATCACACTGCCTTATGTCACATTTGCTGAGGTTATGTGTGCTTCCCCTGCACAGAGCTGTTTTCATTATCCGAGCTGTCACAGAAATACGAAATTGTTCGACAGCAAATCTTGTAAAGTGTATATGCTCGCTGATTTCTCTGCCATATCTGCCAAACAGGAATTATTTCATCACAAACCTATTTAGTCATATAGCAGCTCTGGAATCGTAAGAATATCGCATGATAGGTATTATGTTTTCTGAATCTGTGAGGCTGTTAAGATCGTGATCTAGTACTGAGATTAGTTTGACACAGGTTATGTAGCTACTGTAGTCAGTGAGCTTCAGAATCTCCTAAATACCTGCGAACTGGAGCTCCAAGCGTTAGATTTGGTCATAAACGTTAAAAAGTCGTGCTGCCTACAAATAGTTCCACGCAATGATGTCAACTGTGAGCGCTTGAGCTCTCTATCTGGCACATTCCTGCCATGGACGAAAGAGGTCAAATACTTAAGCATTTGTCTCGTAAGTTCAAAACGTTTCAAAATCTCTACAGAACATTCTAGACGCTCCTTCTATCGTGCGGCTAACGCTATATTTCGAAGAATAGGGAGAATTGCGACTGAAGAGGTTGTCTTACATACTGCTAACCAAATGCATGCCTATCTTGTTATATGGACTTGAAGCCTGCTCATTAAGGAAAACGGACTTAGATTCATTAGACTTTGTCGTCAACAGATTCTTTATGAAATTGTTTCATACTAGCAATATAGACACTGTCAAAAAATGTCAGATGTCTTTCTGTTTTGAAATGCCTAAGTACTCTTCTGAAGAAACGGGTTGAAAAATTTCAGAAACAATACCAGAACCACCAGAATACTGTGTGTCAAATTGTAAATAATTTTAAGCCATAGCTAAATGTATAAGTTATATTGTAGCGAAATGTTTGAGATTTTCATGTCATGCGTTGTATATGTAATTGTATAGTTAAGTTTATTTAACCCTGCTCTTTGTTTTGCTGTAACTGTATAATTGCTACCGTTTTCGGTGAATAAAGATGAATATATAGATTAGGCCTGTGTAACAGTGTTTAGCATTTAGGCAGGTGGTCATAAAATGACTTGAATGCTGCTGTAGTAAAACGTAAACAATCATTTATATATACAGTTTTACTGTTTGTGAACATTACTGTTTGTAATTTTATGTGCAAATCTGTTTGTGATTTTACACTCATCATCAAGTGCGTATAATCTGACATATCACAGAACATGTGCTTCGATTCTTTTTGGGTGGAAGTTTTGTATAATATTTTGAAGTCGACATCTATGTATTTTTCTCTTATCTTTCCTCTTCATTGGTGGTGGATATTGCATGCGCTTTATGTAGTCTGCTTTTTATCATTTGGACAAGTCTCGGTTGTTGTAGACATGTGACATTTTATTATCATTTTTATCGTTTTAGTTCAAGTTAATTTGTCTGAAATATGAAGCAAATTAGTAATTGCTATTTATACTGTAAATTAATTTAAATTCGAGACAAATGGGTAAGTTCAATTAACTGCACGTTGTCATATGCAGACTGATATATGATATAATTGTTATAAATTCACAGTTCACTGTGCCTAAAGTAATCAATGTCATTTTGTATGACGTAGTGGTGTAATAGTTAGGGCGTTGGACTCGCAATCGTCAGTCGCGGGTTCGTCTCCCGCCGTTTTTGCCGAGCGACGTCATGCATGTCTGTCCGTCTGTCCGTCTGTCTGTCACGTTCGTGTATTGTATCAAAACGAGTAAATATAATCTCCAACTTTTTTACCGTCTTGTAGCCCCACCATTCTAGTTTTCCGTACCAAACGTTATGGCAGTATTCCGACGGGGCTGTCGCCCCCTCCCCTTCTAACGGGACATCGAATGCAGGTGGGCTATGAAAAACTCGCGATTTTCCACCAATATTTCGCTATATCTCGAAAATGATACAAGATAGAGCTACAATGGCAGACATGTGCAAGCTGTTCATAAACACATACACATGTGCCTCCGTCACCGAGAGGTATAATTTGGTAGTGGCCAAAGGGTGATGATGCTCTGCGGCTGGCAGGTAACTGCGGGCCTGGCAGTAAGTAACGGCGATCTATTGCCGGGTTTGTGACTTAACCACTAAGTCATGCACCTGCGGGATAATTACAGATAGACACATCAATCTACTGTTGCCCCAACGCTCGTACCCCAACATGGGACTACCTTTGCCCTCTTTTTCGTATGATTTTTACCGCGCGACGCGTATACATAGTGCGAACTATACCGTCGCAAATTGTCTGTCCGTCTGTCTGTCCGTCCGTCTGTCTGTCACACGCCGGTATTCTGTCAACACCGCTGAACATATCCTCAAAATTTTTTACCATCACAGCTCCAATGCCCCATTATTCTAGTTTTGCCGTACCAAACATTATGGCAATATTACGACGAGGACCCCATAGCGAGGGCGTCGAATGCAACGGGAGTATGAAAAAATCACGATTTTCTACCAATATCTCGCTTTATCTCCGAAATGATGCAAGTCTGAGCTATAGTTACTATGGAAGGCAATTATGAAACCGTACACAAGCTTTCAAGTGATGCGATTTTTATTTTCGATGACCTTGAACAATCTCTCCCGGACCAGTTTTCAAGGTCGCGCCATTCTTTGACGCTGGAATAGCTCAACGGTTCTAGATAGTTGATACAAAATGCGAATAGGAAACTGTACCCAAGCTTTCGAATTGTGCAACTTCCAATGATCTTGAGTGACCCCTAACCTAGATTTCAAGGTCACGACATTATTCAACGCCAAATGACTCAAAATGGTACAAGATAGAGCTACATTTACAATTGCAGACTATTAGTAAGTCGTATATGATCTATCGAACGGCGCCATATTCAACGACCTTGAACAATCCTTACCCCTGATTTCAAGGTCACACCGTTACTTGATGCTGGGTATCTGAACAAGAGGTCAAAGTAATTTGACAAAAAGCGCCTCACGGGGGCCCATTCCCCGGTTAGGGGTCACCCCAGGGGTTCGAAAGTTGTACCATTGAATTCCTGGGGTAGGGTTTCCTATTAGTGTTCCATAGTAACTATAGGCCTAGGATGCACCGTTTGGCCACAGTGCACGCGCGTGACAACCAACCAACGACCAACCGACCAACGAC
>Ga0209149_1002032_pt1 | contig 10990 bp, 7 predicted proteins | sample WorMetTyACAVOLI2_FD_187423 | JGI IMG/M metagenome (GOLD analysis project Ga0209149, IMG submission 187423) | Marine gutless worms symbiont microbial communities from Max Planck institute for Marine Microbiology, Germany - Olavius algarvensis... ...
TCTCCAGCGTTCTGTGATTTCGGCTGGTGTGTTGCACAGGCTGCCGTCTGAGCGGGCAACAGAGCCATTTGCACTACTTCGTGTACTACCACGAAGACGCTTTATAGCTCGGTATGCAGGCCTTAGGGGCTAACAGCTAGGGGTATTAAACGCACATCGATTAATTGATGATTGTTTGTTGAAGCTATCATCGATCATCACGTAAAATAACCAATATGTTGTAAACAATAGCACTTCTGCCATGGCAGTGGGCAGCAATGAGCATCAAGACGAGCATCAAGACGCTCATTGCTGCCATATCTTGAATGTCTCTATTAGATCTGTACACAGTTGTGCACGGCATCGGCAGCATCAAGCAGTGCGAGGGGTTGTACCACTGCACACTGTTCGGTTTGTTCTCCTTTCATGGAGGGAGAAGAGTTGATGCCGGTGACAGCGAGTACGGTGAGTGTCATTGGACCGTGACACTCTGCGACCATAGATTGTGAACCGTGACACTCTGGTCAGCCCCGTTGATTATGTAACATACTTCCAGGTGATTGGCGCGTCAGCTGATGTCAACCAGTAGATGTAGACTAAGCGAGCAATTAGTGAGACTACTATTTAAAGTACAAGGAACAATGTTAACACTTGTGTCTGATGCTATAATGTTGAAAGCATAAAGCATGCAAGTTGCAATGTCATGCTTGAATGAGCACATTTTGGGGCTTACTTAGGTATTCACACAGTATGTGCCATTGTATTATTGTATGATATCTACCATATGCCCACTGTAATACAGGTAAATTGTGACCACACCAGCTGTACTGTTGTATTGTAAATTATTGTAGAGCTTCTGTTGAAAAAGATGGCCTTGTGGACGACTCAGTTGTCGGTGTGTCTAAAACACCTATTAGTCCTGCTGGTCCAACGGCTGCCGACTTACGTTTGTCAAAGTCGCTGGAAGAAATATTGAGGTCTTTCAACATGTTTGAGAGCGATGAAGGAATGCAGGCCAGGTTGCTATTAAATATCTGATGCTTTATGTAATTTGTCTAGTTGAGGGGCTGAAGTGATGTAAGGGTGTAATGTGTAATGTGTTATGTGTGGTGTGGGTTCAGCTCCTAGTCAGTGTACTGCTGCATAAAACCTTGGACAAGTTTCACACACTGCACTGCCTCAGTCACCGTTCAGTATAATTTTGCACTGGACTGGCCACAGGGCAGTGATGCTCTGAGGCCTAGAATATAATCACATGCTTGAAAGAAACTGATGACCGCTTACTGCCTGGTTCATGACTGAGTGTTGTTGCCTTCAGGCTGACTGCCTGAAACCATTTCATTGATTGATTACCTCTCAGCTAAACTTTCACCTGATTGGTGTGTGATTGATGATCAGTTAATTTGCTTGCCTGTATTGGTAGATGTTTGATAATTTATGCAAATGCTACTGCTATGCACATGCAGGCATGCAGTACTGGACAATCTAAGCTGCATTGTTCGAAGTTGGATTCAAGATGTTAGCATCAAGAAGGTAGTAATTGCGTCTGCTGCTGATACTGATTTTTACCTGCGTGCTTCTCTCTGTACAGAGGCAGAGCGGGTATAATGATCACAATGTCTGTGTGTCCAGTGTTGCGCATAACTGCATAAAGATGATTAGCAGTTTATCGCGGTCACTGCTACGCATTATTAAAAACGATTAGCAGTGGAGTAAATTTGAGTAGCAATATAACACGTTAACTTCATGTCATTTTCTGCCTTCTCAAATACATACGCATGTGTACCACTACCATAAGTACCATACTGTTATGACTTTTTGTTATTTTATTATCATCATATGTATATGTTGTGAACTTATGAACTTGTGATGGTGAACTATTGCGATTTGCACATTGCAGTAACTGACGTTCCTCTATGCTTGTGAAACACTGCAGCTCCTTTAGCAGGCAATACCGGATTTATCTGTCCACTGTCCAGATCTGTGTCCACCAAACAGTCCGGTTTACACAGTTTGTGGGCCACAAATTGTGTAGTCAACCAGACTGGTTATTATGGTCCATTGTACGCTTCCAGACATCAAACGTCGCTATGGCGATGCCAACACATTTATTCTGTTCAATTTCCGCAGACGGGGTGGCTAAGCGGTAGGGTGTCGGACTTGCGATCCAAGAATCGTAGGTTCGAGCCCCGGCCGTGACGCTGCTGCGCAACAACCTTAGGCAAGTTGTTCACACCCCACTGCCTCATTCACGCGATACTCCATGAGGAGGATTGTGAATTACTTATCAAATCAAAAATCAAATAAAAAACGGCGCAGAGTCTGCTTCCACGCCCATCGCCATCGTTCGTTCGTTTGTAAACACTGCGTTGCTAATGCCCCAGATCACACCGCACAACCCGCGGCTACAAGTAGCCCACAGTGACTATGGAGTACAGGCGTGTTGCCGGCGAGTGGCGACGCGAACACAATGTGATTTTTAACCGCAGTAATCCAGCCTTTGATTGCTTCCAAACGTCAAAGGCAAATTGGCTGATGATAAAGCGATAACCCATGCGTTATTTTGTATCGCTATTAGTGCGATACGAAGATGCTGTTGCGTCGCATTCGCTTGAATTTGCGGCGCAAAATGCGATGCGATACCGCTTATCCGCAACACTGTGTGTGTCCATCTGTCTGCAGGATAACTCACTAATATGATGATGGATGTCGACCTTGCTTGACATGGGCAAGGGGTGACCCTCTAGAAAAGATTAAATTTCGGTGTTGATCTGATTCCGGATGTGAATCCAGGATCACTTTTCCACTGTCCTTAACATTACCAGATAGGTTACTCTACAATATTTTCTAGCATCTGTCGTGCACTGATCAGTGGATTTTTCAGTGCTGTGGTGCACAGGTTTTTGTCCCCCTCTGGGACACAGTTTAATTTTTATCTGTTTTTTTATTTGGGAGTGTTTGGAACTTGGTTGAATATTGCCGTTTTAACAGTATGCTGCATAGAACCCATGTAGATGCCAAGTCTGCTGCATTTTGACCTGTGAGGATACAGTTAATATCATTTCGTTGCTGTTGGACGTTGCTGTACAGTCGTTATGTTGCCCGGCAGTAGCCGGTGAGGTGTTGTTGTCATTGGTCTATGCCTGTGTTAGTAAGGTTATCTGAAAATGGTTTTGTCTATTATCATAAAACTTATAGCTTGATTGGCTATGAGTCTGGGATTACACCGTTAAATTTAGGCCAAAATCTGGAAATTAGCATATTAAGTAAGTAAGTAAGTAAACAAGTTTAGAAACGTGCCACATGTCGGCCTGTTATGCGAATCGAAGGCACAACTAGAAGGGCACTCGGTAGAGCACATTACCTCTGACCTTGACCTTTGACCTTGAGCTTCTACAACTTACTCAGCTCTTCCTTGTTGTAGGTGCCATCTCTGCACCAAATTTCGTCAAAATCCGCTATAGTCAATAATTTGGGTAGAATCCGGATATGGATACCGCATCCCGAATATGATCCGTATTGCTCCTAAAATTAAACGGAGTCTTCCATGATTCATAGGCTATTCATTCATAAAATTTCATTGAAATCTGTCCATTACTTTTAGCGCTATCCGCCTTGCAATTTTGAATACATGTCCGGATACAGGATCCGGACTCTGATCCGGATCCGGCTCAAAACGTAACCATATCGTGCAGACCCCCGCAGCTATCGATGCATAAAATTTAATCAAAATCCACCCATAACTTCTTCAGATATCCTGCTAAAATTCAAAAATCCGATGTAAATCCGGTTCCTGCATGCGGACTATGATCCGGATCCGACTCAAAACCTAATCATTTCGTCCATGCAGGCCCCTGTGGCTATCGACCCATTAAATTTCATCGAAATTATGTCAATAACTTCTTGAGATATCCTGCTAAAATTCAAAATCTGGTGTAAATCCGGCTCCTGGATCCGGACTATGATCCGGATTCAGCTCAAAACGTAATCAATTGGTCCAGGCCCACGCAGCTATCGATCCATTAAATTGCCTCGAAATCTGTCCATAACTTGTTGAGATATCCCGCTAATATTCAAAAATCCGGTGTAAAATCCGGTTCCTGGATCCGAACTATGATCCAGATCGGACTCAAAAGTTAATCAGTTCGTCCATGTCCAGACATCTGTCGACACGAAACATTTCATCCAAATCCACGCACGCATTTTTGAGTAATCTTGCACACAGACAAACGAACGCGGGTATGCAGGTGAAAACGCATACCTTCTCATTTGTCGGAGGTAAATAATCGTAGGTGCAATATTGAGTTGGTTAATCTAATTGTAGTGCATCCTAGTGAATATAGAGCATATTGCTAAACTGGGGCAGAGATGTAGAACTTTGCAGTACTTATTCAGTATGATTTTCCTACTGAAGCAGGATTTATTCATAGCGATGGAGTATGGGTACTTAACAATACATTTATTGTTCACATTTTGTAATATTTATTCTGTAAGTGAACATACTTTGCTGATAATGATGCGCTGTGCTTCGTCAGAACATTCCACATGTCAGCAAAGTGGGTGGTCGAGTGTTTACATTCGGATCATTTGAACTTGGCATAAACGCACAGGGTTAGTGTTGATTTATGCTTGATGGATGATGTATTTGACTTCCTGTGTTAGATGATTATGTTTGTGACATACTTCTGGCACCTGGAGTTGCCTGCAGTGCTTGTGTTTTCTTATGGCAGGGCTTGGTACTGCATTTCTGCTGAACTGTGCATTAAAAGTTTTTATGCAGCCCATATGTCTGTCTGTCCTGTACCCGCTGTTAACTTGATAGCATCAGATGTTATTTATTGCATGAGCAATTCCTGCACTAAGAATCAAGGCTGACGCAGTCCCAGGTCTGCTGTTGCAGAGATGCTGTGCGGTGTCTGTCTGTAGTTAGCTTCACCAGTGTAATACATTGAGCACAGTTATTCACTATTGTCACTAAGGCTTCGGGTTTATCACTGTGTACAATTAAATGCTGCTTTGTTGTCCTCGGCATAACGTTGAGGCTTCTTGTCATACACTTCGTTGTCGTCGTCTCCCGCCATCAACAAACTCTGCCGCTTACAAGCGACTAGTGTCATCAACTCGCCACAGTCCATCGCAGATGAGTCTATTGCACTTGGAGTTCACAGCATGCGGTGGAGCCAGATATTGGCTCAGAATTGCCATTTTTTGCCTACCCGACCTGCATTTGATGTCCCTGTTAGGGGGTCCCCATCGGAATATTGGCATGAATTATTTGGTATGGAAAAACTAGAATGGTTTGGCTGCCCGATGGTTAAAACATTTTGAAGATACATTTATTCGTTTTGACAGAATATACGAACGTGACAGAAAGACAGACAGATGTACGGACACCGCATGACAGCATAGGCCACACTTGCATAGTGTTAGCATGTCAAAAAATGGAAAAACATACAACGTTGAAACTTAGAGGTGAGGTTACCCACATTGGGAGAAACTGGCAGAGCAATTTTGAGGTCAAGGTCAAAGGTCAAAGTCACTGTGGCGGAAAAAGGGAAGGCCGTATATCGTGTCGGCTATTGGGGCCACACTGCGAAGGAACTGAATACACAGCACTTGTGATGATAATTTGTGACAGGTGCCGATATTGACGCGCTGTGTGTTGCTCCAAGACATGTTGAACGAGCCGAGTTTTTTAGTTCTTTTATCGAGCGGCTGCAGTCAGAACGAGGTGTTAGAGATCTCAGAGTAAGTGACTTGTTGCTCCAATGGCAATTTGTCTCACATAATGCTGGTAACAGTTACCTTGCAATAATGTGTGATGTATAAGCAGCTTTCCATAATTGCTGCCTAGATGATTGCAAATGTGAAAATTTTCACCATGATATATTTTTAATTATCAACACATTATTGATAATATGGGTATAAACGTGTCTGGTTTGTTTGGTAATTTAGTGTATGTGTGCATGACAACTAATGTAAATTGGAATGCTTTATATGATTAGTTGCTAAATGCATAATCATCAGAAAAATTTTAGTGAAAAATTTCCATAGTCACCTATCCTTAGATCTAGTCCTTTACTTTCCTGGCTTGCTGATACTAATACTAATAATAAAATTTCTGTAGCACCAAAATCAGGTACTAAGACCTGTAATCAGGGGCACTCGGGGCATAGGCTACTTAAAGTCCCGGCGGAATAAGAAAGTCCTTAAGTTACCAATACTTGTTTCATGTAACTGTTTTCTATGTATGTCAGTTAGAAAAGTGCTTTTGTTCTACAGTTTGCATCACAGACAGCATGACATTTGATAACAAGAACGTTGCTATCGTAAACAGATCGCACGTTAGCTGCGCATGCAATGCGTCGAGTATTTTTTTTTTGCTTACATCCTTCTCTTTACCTTTTAGTGAGCTGAGCCTGGTGGGATTGGCCCTTGACGTGGTTGACTAACCATCGTCCTTCAGTGCTATGACACTGTTGGTTGGGTCATCTGACCTGTAAAACCGTCTCCGAAATGACCTATAATGTGTCGAGTGGGACGTTAAACTCTACTATACCATACTATACCATACCGTAACCCAGTGACTTGAAATCTAGGTTAAGGGTCACTCGAGGTCATTGAAACTGGTACTATTCAAAAGTTTGCATAGGGTTTTCTATTTGCAGTTTATAGTAACTGTGGCCGTATCTTAAGGTATCCAGCATCAAAGAGTGACTTGACCTTGAAAACTGGGTTAAGGGTTGTTCAGGGTCATTGAAAATGATGCCGTTCGATAGACCATACATGACTTTCTGTTGGTTGGCCATAGCTCTATCTTGTACCATTTTCAAGTTATTTGGTGTTGAATAATTGGTGACCTTGAAATGTAGGTTAGAGGTCACTCAAGGTGACCGAAACTGGTTCCGTTCGAAAGCTTTGGTGTGATTTCCCATTCGTCTTCCGTCATAACAGTGATGCTATCTTGTATCGTTTCGAGATATAGCGACTTATTTGTCGAAAAGTGCAGAATTTTTATACCCACCTGTATTTAGCACAGTCACAGGGGTGATCTCGTCGAATTTCGCAAACATGTTTGATACTTATAAAACTAGAATGATTGGGTTTCCGTGTGGTGAAGAAACTATGACTATATGTTGAGCCGTTTCAATAGAATACCAGAATGTGACGGACAGACAGACAGACAGAATTGCTATATCAGTGTTGTGCAACATAAACTAATTGTATCAGATATATTAGTCAAAGTTAACAATTGCGCAAATTTTTGTTGCCAGGCTATTGAAGATGCCTATGTGCCTGTCATAAAGATGAAGTTTAATGATATTGAGGTAACTGTTCTGTGTTTACATACTAATGTTTTTCACGATCAGCATTTGCTGTTATAAAAATAACTGTTTTCACTTTTTCACTGGAGCCTGGTAAATATGAGATTTTGTGTCACCTATGTTTACTATGCGTATTTTCAGTGAATTTTGTATGTCAGCTTGTGTTTCATTTGTTTGTTTTTTTTACAGCACTGATACATAATGAAATATATGTTAATTACATTTTACTAGGGCTGTTATGGATTATAAAAAATTTAACATGTTAATAGAACACCTTTTATTGTTATGTTATCGATAAATTTAGACTAATATTTACCATTGTTTTCGCATTTATCACAGGAATTTTTAGATGTCTTGTACTTAGCTGCCTCATAGCATTATTAATCCATTTTAATTTAATACATGTAGATTGTTATGCCAGAATTAAACACCATAGACGGAAAATAGCTGGCAGTTTGAAGTACCGTTAATTTAGTCATCTAGAAAATAGACAACAAGCAGTTTATGGAAGCATAGATATAAAGAAAATTAATATGAAAATTAGTGACAGTTTTTCGGTCAATTAAAATTTTTAATGACTAATTAATTAACTAGTAGTTAAAGTTTGCAGCCTTAAATTTTTGTGTTTGATGTTCACGTGCTGGAACAAATTGAGCTGCTCTTGTTCTTGATTATTATTAATGTTTGCACGCATCTTTTTGTAAGTGCTGTTCAGTAATTATTGTAATTTTGTTATTTATATTCGTTAATTATAGTATATTATTTTGTAATGTGGTCAACAATTTATCTCCATAGATCGACGTGGTGTTTGCAAGACTTGCCTTGCCTCAAATATGTGACGATATTGACTTGAGTGATGAAAATCTTCTGAAGAACCTCGATATTCGATGTATCCGCGGTCTTAATGGTCTGTCATCCTCTTGTTTGTACTTATGCATGCACAGCTGTGGTTTGGTTTATTGCTTGTTTCGCTGGCAGTTTGTATAATGCTAATGCTTCCAGCTGTTATACAACTATCAAAATCATTTTTTTGATGTTTTATCGCATTAATGTTTATATATCATCGCTGTCGTGTACAACTACGCTAACTCCAATTTGTGGCCAAAATGAATTTTATACCACTGGATTTGTTATTATTTCCCGCATCGGATGGTGATAACATTATAATTAATTTCTTATTAATTAAAAGTTATTAATGAAAATACAAGTATTGTAAATGAGAAATTACTGCATGGTTCACAATACAACTATGGTAACTCGCATAGTATACTTGTGTCCTAGTTGAGTCGAACTGTTTATTATTCATCTTTTGTTGATGACTATGGTAGTAAATAGTATTTACTACCGCAGTATTCACTGGTAGTTTTTCCTGTTTTTTTTTCGTCATGATCATCTTGTCACAACTTTCGAGCTCTCTCACATTTTAACTAATACCCTAAACAATGTATTTTTACTTATCTGAAATTAATATCTTTAACAAACTTTTACTTTTCACATGGCACGATATAGCCTTTTTGTGCTGAAAGTGCCGTTAAACACCAACCAACCAACCTTTGTCGGACTGCCTGGAATTTAGCTGCAACATTCAGAGTACAACTATTGTAACTTGACTAGCATCACTTTTCACAGCAGTCTGGCCACAGTTCTATGTCAAGATGCCAGATACAACTACAGTAACTTCACATACAGTTTCTGTATGCTAACTGCCACATGGCGAATGTGTCGTCCATTCAGAAAAGTTATTCTAAATACGTTTTTACTTCTGCTGTAAAATTTTGTAAACGTAGTTACCACAGTTGTACACGACAGCGACGATATGTCTTACACTTCAGTGCTATGTCATCTTCTTATACGTCATATTGACACCGTTCATTTCTGTTGATCTGATAATATGTTGAGTGGGACATTACACTACCAATCCATCTGCACATCTGTACACAGCATATGAGCAAAATTGATATTTCATGACGACTGCTGTGAATACATGTGAATATCGTAGGCATGATGTCAGTCGTACGCTAAATGTTGTGACATACTTAAGACAGATGCACATTAGTAGGGTCTCAGTTTGTCTCTGTCGCAAGAGATTGCACAAGTCTAGAACAAGTGGAGAAGGAAATCAAGAGAAATTGGCTAACTGAGGGTCACCTAGAAAATGTGTGTGTGTGTGCACATCTCTTTCTCATTATGTTCTATTGTTTTTGTACATTGTTTTTTATTCTTAGTCCGCATTATTCTTGAGCTTCTATGTAATAGCTATGCCTTTTCTCATCTCTAGAGTGTTAGTGCACTGTTCCCACTGCTTCCTTGTGAAACATGCCCAGAAAAGGCAATTTGTACATGTACTATCTTCTTATGTAATAGCATATTTCTCTGTATTGATTTCTGACTTTTATCACCTTGTGCTTATGGTGGATTTCTATGTAGAGCCATTGATGAGGTGCATATGTTTAAGTTTGACACTTTGGGCAGCTCATGCGTGTTAGCAAAATCAGCTGGTACTCTGAACGATGTTGGTTGTTTACAGGTTACCGAGTGTCTCGATCAATTTTAGACCTTGTGCCAAACAAGGAAACATTTTGCATGACATTGCGAGCTATCAGGCTGTGGGCACAACGTACGTACTTTGAAACGTGATAACTAGTATTATAAAGTATTGGATGATTAATGTATAAACCATGAATGGCTCTAAATAGCCTTTTTGTGCTGATGTGCCATTGAGAAACTACTCACTTCTTCTTCTCGTATGCATGTCATGAACCATAACTGGTCAGCCATGAAACAGCGCCTTCATCCGCATAGTGTAGCCGAGATAAGCCGCCATTCAGTTTTGTCAGGGGACAGGATTTGACAATGTGAGACATAGTCTGGGTCTCGCCACAAGGACACAGATCAGTGTCTGTAAGTCGCCGTTTTCTTCTGCAGGCACCGCAGTGTCCCTGTTCCACGCAAAAGCGGTTCAGCAGAGACCACTGTTGCCGAGGGAGGTTGAAACCCGGTTGCTGGATTGTGGGGTCACACACTACGTGAGAATTGACCACCTGAGCCGACTTCCAGTTATGCCTCCATTATCCTACTCACTATAAAGCATTGACTAAGCATCGACTACTAAGCAGACAGACGTCTGTGTAAGTTATCCTTTGGTAAGTATATCGTCAATTTTGGGCAGTTCCGAGGTGACTTGAAAACCATTCTTACACAGGCCTATGGACACTGCTGAACATGTTTGTTTAAGACTATGCTGACTGAATTACTGACTGACTTACTTTGTTGCTTGTACAACTTTACATTTGTGGCAGTACTGTATCTTTATTGCCGAACAGATGTAGACATCTGCAGCTCTACAACTAAATAACGCTGTTATTACAGATGCTTTTCACAACAATAACCAGTGCAATAAGCAGTGTTAGTGAATTCAGTGAAAACATAATGCAGTATTAATACTGTTTAGGTTAATTTATTATACTGCATGTTTTTTTATATATGAATCATACTAGCTTTAAGTAACGAGCTTAATATGACACGACGAGTGTCTTAGCATGATGGCTAAATGTGATGAGGTTTGAGGGTGGAAGAAATTTGTATAGAGTAGGTGTAAGAAAAATGCCTGCCTCATTATCTCATTAGTTGTAAGATGGGGTTGTTCACTGTCTTCTCTGCTGTGTGTCTAATTTATGATGAAGCTA
>Ga0209149_1002033_pt1 | contig 10987 bp, 8 predicted proteins | sample WorMetTyACAVOLI2_FD_187423 | JGI IMG/M metagenome (GOLD analysis project Ga0209149, IMG submission 187423) | Marine gutless worms symbiont microbial communities from Max Planck institute for Marine Microbiology, Germany - Olavius algarvensis... ...
CGATATGCCTGTTTACTTCCCAGCTTTCGCTGGTACCAAATTATACTGCTTGGTGACAGAGGCAGTAGGGTGTGAACAACTTGCCTAAGGTTGTTACGCAGCAGCGTCGCGGCCGGGCCTCGAACCTGCGACTACTAGATCGCAAGTCCGACGCCCTACCACTAAGCCACCGCGCCACCCTGATTGTGGTTGCAGACATCTAACTGCAGCTCACTACCCATTTATCAACCCCAAGAGGATGAAAGGCCGAGTTGGAATAGTTGGCTGACCTAACAGTGGACAGTTTAAGTGGTTCCTGCATTCTGCCGACACTCAGACGCTTGTTATCAGTCGGACGCGTAGCAGTTTTGGAGACAGGTCATTTGCAGCCGCAGGACCACAAGTCTGCTGTCCAATCTCAGACTATGTGAGCTGTCATACGGCCAGTTCAGGCGGTTACTGAACACATTTTTATTCGGACAGTGAGGCCACGGCACAGTGTGAACTGTTTTTAACTGCGCAGAATAGAAATATTCTTACTCACTTACTTACTTCCCGTCAGCTGTAGGTCGAGCGCAGCACAGGTAAAGTTCGCCGGTCATAGACAGACGTTTAGTCTTTACTCAAAGTAAATCACACCATTTTCGGGAACAGACCCACAGACACATGGACAAACCCACATGTGTCGCACCAAAAACAGTACCCGTGCACCAGTGATAACCAGAGGGAAATAATAAACCGTTGATCTATTACAGACAGAACTGTTCACCTCGTAAACCACCAAAACGTTATGATGGACAGAAATGACGCCGAGCCTTCGGGGCATTCATGCTGCAACACACAAAAACAAATATCAATGTCATTATTATTATTGTTATTATTGATATAGAAATCGTACAGGCAGTACACAAGTAACAAGTGCCTACACAAGTAACAACCGGTTCAACGAAAGGAGTGAACACAATGTTAAAAAAAGTATACTGTCTCTTGATGGCGAGCAATCACTCTTACTTGCCAACGTGTGCCTTAAATGCTCGTGATGAGAGTAATCCGTTGCTTGTATCACATATTATTAATCGTGCACCACAAATGACAGGTTGGCTGCATGGTACAGTGGATAGAACTTCAGTCTTGGCCGGCGAACTTTATCTGTCCTACGTTCGGCTTACAGCTGATGGGTAGGGACCAACCTAATTCACGGGAAAAAATGCGCGATTTCACGATAGAGTTTTTAAAATGTGCCAAATTTCACGGAAAATTCACAGAAGGAGTTTGAAAAATTCACGGGCCCCACAGCCGTTATTTCGAGGTGCTATGTTAATGCAAACTTAGAAATCTGTCGAATAGCACATTTGAAATTGCTATTGTTATTAATGTACTAAGTCAAGACTCAAGACTGGATGTAAGTAAGTAACACATGCCAACTACTTAGTGCTAAAGTGTGACACGTAGCAAACAGCAAAATCCGCACAAAAGCTGTTGATAAAACTCTGAAAACCTTCATAAATGAATGTAAAAGCGTTAAAATTCACGAAAAATCACAAATTTCATGGAATTTCACAGATTTCACGGAAATGGGCGTTTTTCACGGAAGAAGGCCAATTTCATGGAAAATGTCACGGCCGTGAAATCGTGAATTAGGTTGGTCCCTACGCATCAGCACACTGACGCGCAATATTGATATAGCAATTCTGTCTGACTGTTCGTCTGTCTGTCACGTTCTGGTATTCTATGAAAATGGCTTAACTTATTGTTATAATTTCTTCACCATTATTCTAGTTTTACGAGCATCAAACATATTCGCGAAATTCCAATGGAGTCACCCCCTGTGGGGGTGCTAAATACAGGTGCAGTATAAAAATTTCGCGATTTTCGACCAATAAGTCACTATATCTCGCAAACGATGCAAGGTAGAGCCATAGTTACTATGGAAGGCGAATAGGAAACTGCACCCAAGCTTTCAAATGGCACCAGTTTTAATGACCTTGAATGACCTCTAAACCCAGATTTCGAGGTCACAGGGTTTCTACTGATGCCCTCGACATGTGTGCACAGCTGATGCGTGATCTGTTTGCGATAGCTAAGTTCTTGTTTTAGTGCATCACTCATGGCCTGATTTTTATGGAGAAAATTATCTCCTCAGCAAAGTGACCGGATGTAGTTGAAAAATGAACAAAATAGTAGAAGCATTATTGTGATGTGTTTTCGTGTTCTTTATGGAGATAGTGTGATTGTAGGGCTTCACCTACATCGCGCCATCTGTATTTGAAGAGATGACAAAACCGTGGCGATCAGTTGCCGAACCGCGGCACTCACGTCGAGTGGGCAGCATGCCAATGAGGTACCAATAGTTTCATCCTATTGCATGTGTTAGTAGAAGACTTATTGGAGGTTTTGGGTGTGCATGTCTGGGTATGTGTCTGCGGGATGTATGCATGAACACTGATCTGGAAACTGGAAAGATCCTTTAAGTTGAAACTGGCAGTTCTATAATTTGTCGATAGGGTAGTGACAACATGGAGAATTTTATGGACAGTGCACTAAGTCATGGCTGTCGTTATTTATATTTTTTTAATCTAAATGTTTTTTTTTCTGTTTGTCATCAGTATCATATTGAAGTGATTGGCAGGAAAGGAACTCTAACGATTCGCGGTTCTTTCCACCAGGACAGGATTAGGAATGTGCATTTGGCTTTCTCCTATTTTGACGATTGCGTAGTAGTTGTAAATCTATTGATATCACTCCGTAGGTTCGATATAGCATATCTGGGTTGACAGTTACACAAACAAATCATCATCTTCTGTTTGTTACGTTCTTGTCAGAGTATTTTTTGATTGAGTTTTTTTATCACTTTAGATTGTTTTTTGCCGTTGTTTTCGTTGCTCATGCTAGCACAAGTAGTTGTTTTGTTTGCTTTATGGTGGTTCGTTTCTAAGTGAATCATTGACGGTCGCGCCGCCACCGTTTCCGAATCATCGGTGTACAACCCCGATCCGCGCTTGTCCCACGCCTGCCACTAGCACATCTAGTAAGTCGTCCGAGACGACCTCCTTGCCGTCTCCGCCATCATCGAAGTCTTCGAAACCGTCCGGCTTATCACGCATACTTGGGTTTTTCACACCATCACGCAAGGAGTCGTCACATTCTGACAAATCTTCCTAGCGACGGCCTGCCATTAGTCAGGTACGCCATTGTCGCTAGCTAGTTAAAATACGCTGATTCTAGCAGTTTTCATTTTTCGGTCAAAACATCGTATCGCCCATCTGCCGGCGGCTTTATTACCAGTGCTTCTTCAACCAGACTCAGCAGCGGCCTAGAAAGTCCCATTCTGCCTCGCTGCAGTTACAGAAGCAGCTGTTAACTAGATGTAGATGTGATCTGACAGCGCAAACCTCCGCCAAGGCTGCTGCATTGTGCGGTGGCGCTCTCTGGCGAGTCGCCGTATATCGTGTCAAGCCGTATCTGGTAATGTTAATGGACGTGGAAAAGTGATCCGAGATCCACGTCTGAATTTACATCAACACCAACACATCTTGACTGCTATGGTGTGCCACAGAAGTGTTCATGATCACTGACAGTGATGCAATAGTAGTATGTCCAGAAATTGAGATCGACCAGAGTTGACAACATTTCAACGTATGTTGTGGCTGACGTACAAATACCTGCGTCAGCCTCCACCATTATTAATATTTTCTATGAGTACCGACGTTCGTTTGGTGACGTCAAGCGAATTAACTGCTGAACCGTTTTCGCACGGAACAGGGACACTGCGGTGCCTGCAGAAGGAAATGGCGACTTACAGACACTGATCTGTGTCCTTGTGGCGAGACCCAGACGATGTCTCACATTGTCGAATCCTGTCCCCTGACAAAACTGAATGGCGGCTTATCTCGGCTACACTTTGCGGATGAGGACGCTGTTTCGTGGCTGACCAGTTATGGTAAATGACACACATACGAGAAGAAGAAGAATGTTTTTCTATAAGTACATTGGGATCGTTAGAATCTCAAGTCAACTTGCATACCATGTGGTTACATCGGAGACTTTGTGACAAGACCAGCGGCTTTGACCTGTGATTTCTGAGAATTGGAGTGATCGTGGCAAGCACAACTTTGTAGTAGGGCGCTGCACAGTACAGTAACAGTGTTTTGTTTTCTGCGCTTAGTCAAACCTGGTTCTGTTTTTCGCTATCTATGCTTGTCTCAGCAAGCGGAGCATGTAGTGCATGTCACAGTGTCACATGCGACAGACAATTGCACCTTCTCTACTGTCATTCTGCAAACGACTCACATTTTTATGTTGTTTCATCGGAATCATAGCCACACAGCATTTTTAATGGTCATTTTCCCAGTTCAACTGGCTTATCTGATGGTACTCATGAGGACTACAAGATAGTGTTTGCGATTTCTAAAGCACTATGTTACAGGCCACATACCCCTCCTGACACCTGAACCAGTCTCAATCCTTCAGTGCTATGACACTGTTGGCTGGGTCATATAACCCGTAAAATCGTCTCCGAAATCACCTACAGTGTGTCGAGTGGGACGTTAAACTCTACTATACCATCTGCATTATACCAATGAAGGCAGTTTCACACTAAATGCTGCGGCTGACAGTTTTTAAATATTAGTTCTGCTGATTTGTTGTGTCTATTAAATATTACTAGTACGTCATTTACTCACCAACAAATTATTTTCAGATATCCAGATTTGGCATTCGCTCAGCTATGTTGTCTGAAATATCTGTATAAATAAACGCATATTGACTAAGTTAGTTCTTTCAAGCCGGGGGGGGGGGTCCATAATTATGACTTACTGTGTACATTTGGTCTTTATTAACAGTAATGGTGACGATCTTCCATTTGCATTAAAATATAGGGCAACAAGAGCACTCAGAGAATGCAAACATTGCCAAGGCCGAAATGTCAAATGAAAGTGTTCCGGGATTTGAATCCGGATTTCAGGATTAATCTTATCTGGATCCGTATGTCTGCCGGATTGCTCCCGTCGGTCATTTTGCCAAGTTCCATAAAAATCAGCGAGTGACTGTATAAGAAGTGGTAAGAAATCTCCTGAAACCGCCTTGATACAGTGGTGGAGAAAATGGAAAAGTGCTCCAGAATCCACATGCAGATCTGGATAAACACCAAAAATTAATCACTTCGAGAGGGTCACCCCTTGCCCATGCCTACCATGTTTGGTCGACGTTTGCCAGCCTTTTAAGAGTAACTACTGCTTGGTAATGTTAGTAAAGTTGACTTCGGATATGGTCGTATCAGTTGCATCTCGACCTGTGATCAGCGTATTTTGTGTTTTTCTATTTAAGTTGTGTATTATAGCAACAAGTGTGCTTTGTTGTCAGTCCGCCTGATCGTGTGTTCGGCTTTGGTGGCGCTGGATCGTTGTCAAATGGTGCCGCAATCACCGAAGAGGCAATGGATACGTCAACAGTCTCCCAGCCGATGGCAGTCTGTGGACCTGGTGCACAGCCGCATTCGACGGGACTTCGCCATAATTACCACGTGAACCGCTGAGATAACAACCGAAATGTCTCCACTTTCTGCAAGAAACATAACCACATTTTCCAGTTGTGCGTGCTCCATTAGGAATGCCAATCAAGAAACCTGCCTGCGTGTAAAATGGATACCAGCAGTGGATCACGTGTGATAGTTAATTTGAATGTATGTGGTTATTCCAGAATGATGTGCTGTTGGTGACCAAGTTTGCTGTAATGTCTCAGTTTTGTAATGCTTTCTACGTCTCTCTGTCGATTTTTGCGACATTTTTCTGGTAACTAAAGAGTATCAGAATTGGAATAATGAGGATTTGCTGTTTGAATCGGAAGCGATTGTTTCTAGGTTAAGCGGACTGGACATGCACTGATTTATATTTCTTGCTGGACGCGTGAAAATTTCAACACCACATGTTACTTGAATAAGTCTTCTCATGTCTCGTGTTATTCAGACTAGACACATTTAGGCTGTGCACCCCACTGCTGAGCACACGATTGGCCTGGCCTGTGCAAAACAAAGGCAGAAAATAAACTTAATTGCAGTAACATGTTACTTTACTTTTTAGCATTCTTGCATAAGGAACAGAATTGTGACATCCATAGTGTTATTGGAGATCATGACAAAATCTGCAAAACGTTATGTGTAAAATCTGGTGCTGATCGGTTCAGTCGTTTTTCAGTAACGGACATAACAGAGATGCATACAAAGCTCTGTTACTATAGTTGCCTTTGAATCTGTAATTAGAAGTATTTAGGTGATCTAACACCAGTGTTGGAATAGATACTAAAATGTTGGGAATTGATGCATTAAACTCCGCATTGTACACATTCTGCGTTACCGTGGAATGAACTTTGCATCACAGTCTTTGAGAATGTACTAGTCATTATATGATTTGAAGCATGCGTTGCACTCAAACCCACAGAAATTGCTTTCGCTGTAAAGATTCTTAGGTCGACTGGTTAGAACATCTGCATGTTTTCTTGTGAATTAATGCTCTGTATTTCCAAAATTGTAGAATACAAGAAATTGCCTGGAACCTACTAGCATTATTTTGTCAACAGTCGTAAGCGACAGTCAGCCACTGCTGCCCAAATTATGTTCCTACAGCTGAATATTAGCGGAACATTTTTCAGCTACAGTTGTTAGCAAAATTGACTTTGTTACCAGGAATTTTTATGCTAGCTGCAGACCAAAACCAGGATTTTTTCAGTATTGATGTGCAGACTGTATGTGATATGTGAAGGTAGTGTTTGCTGAGTGATTACAAAATTAATGAACAGCATCGTGTTTAAGACTTGTGTTTATTTCAATTTTGCATTTCGTCAATATCTGCTGTTGGTTGAAATCTGGTATGTACGGGTAACATGCTATTTTGTACAGTGTTATTGTTACGATCATATTTTAGCCACAAAGCTGTAATTTATTCGGCTAAGCAGAGTAACGGGCAAATTTTCAATCAGTGAGAATTCCCATGGAAGAATTTAGCAGGGGAATCTGGCGATCAGTTTAACTTAGTTTCATTCTCTGCACATATGTACCAGTGTTGACTTTATTGCTTGAATGTTTGCACTTTCCAGCAATTATGATTTGCCGTCACTCTGTTAGTTATTTCCATGTAGACTAATAATGTATTTGCTCAGCATCAGGTAGATGTGCTAGTGCCAGACAATGTAATATGACTGCTGATTTTCTCTAATTATACAGGTGCTGACTAGTATTGCTTTGATTGGCTCTTATGTGATATATTGCAGTAACAGTGATTCGTTACATTTTGCCTTCATCCCTATGGCGCCATGCGGGCCGCGGGAGCTGTAGAGTAGGCGTGATCTGTTTCCTGGCCAGTTTCTGTCAGGAAACTTTGTGTATTTATCATATTTCATTTCTAGGAGTAGAGCACTGGTGTCAACATCGTTGTAAGATGCCGACCGTCATGAAGCTGCCTTTGCAAACCTTAAACAAGAACTTTTCTGCTATTGCTACAGACAGCCACAGAAGTTTACACCCGTGCACAAAGGCCGCCAGTTTCGTCTCCGACACGACCTATTATGTGTTGAGTGGGATGTTAAACCGTGCTTAGTTACTCTTATGCCCGGTTTTATGAGCTCGGGTTAACTCGCGATTCTCTAGTTATTCCTGGATTAACTGTCGTAAGCGTTTTATCAACCTCTAATCTCTGGTAAACTGGGATTAAGTTAACGAAAGTTACACCCTCGTCGATGCGGGGTTAAACTCGGATTAAATGCGGATGAACTATGGCGTCTAATTTAATGTAAACAGTATGGTATCCATGGTAAATGACACACCAAACGTAAACACAAGTCACATGGACACTATCAACCAATAAGATATTGGCATACAAGTGAGGTGCAGGTTAAACTAGAATTAGTTAATACCGGAATAGAAAATGTTGCTAAAACACAAAAAAAGTTAACCCAAGAATAAACTAGGGATAACTCCTACTCTCGGATTAGTTAATTCGCGAGTTAACCCTGAGTTCATAAAACCGGGTATTAGTTCAGCAGAGCGGCTGGAAAAGTGAGGAAAGTGTTGGATGATTTTGCAATACCTGGTGAATGGTTGCCTGTTTGCCACTACGATATTATTAACTAAAGGTAACGTTACCTGTACGGTGAAGGTGGGTGGTGGACACACCTTGTTTCTGTTCGTCGTCATTGTTTGCCAGTGTCAACTTAATAAGTGTCACGAGATGTGTTCTGTTTTTCTTTGTGAAGCTGCGTTTCATTCGTGAAAATTGTTTGGAAGCTTTTTGTCGTTTTATGTGAATAAACTAAGTTGTGTACCTGTGTTTATTTGATTGACGTGATTAATACATTGTGTTCCAAAAAAATGAGACTTGCACAATCTAGAATATCTTGTACAGTTGTAAGTCTGCTGCACTGAAAGTTAGCCTATGATATGCTGATGAACTTAGCTGTTAAACGCATACCGGTACACAATTTGCCGCTTCAGCTTAGTTATGTTTCTACACTACCTGACATTACACAAAAATGGAAAACTTATGTTGTCTTCCTCTCAGTAAAGTGAGTGGCTCTGAAAAGAACCGGTTTTGATGTGTATGAAGTGACTATGAGCCGGTTGTGTGGCTAGATCACAGTAGGTGTTTGAAGTGACGTCCCTTTGCCTTTACACATGCATGCAGCATGGTTGCCACTGGCCAATGGCTTCGTCTATGATGCCCTGAGGAATACGGTGCCAAAGAGCCTCTGCTTCAGCTCGTTAATGCCGTATTTCAGTTTTTGTGTAATGTCAGGTAGTGTAGAAACATAACTAAGGTGAGGTGGCAAATTATATATGCGTTTAATAGCTAAGATCATCAGGATATCACGTGCTAAATTTCACTGCAATAGACTTACAGCTGTACAAGACATTCAAGATTATGCGACTCATTTTTTAGGACACATTGTAATAGCAAAGATTGCACACTCTGTAAATATTTCTGTACTAGGCAATTTTTTTGTTAATTATGGTAAGCAATTATTCTTTGTCTGTGCACATGGCTGCTAGAATTCATATGAAAGACGGTTGCTGCATGTTGTGTTATATCTGTTTATGCAATTCTGTGCCAGTGATTTCCCATAAAACTACTACTTCTTGCAGTGATATGCGTTAAATATTACACGTGTGTTCAGTTTCTAAAAAAAAATTTTCTCATTTGCATATATACAGGGTGTGTCAAAAAATAGCCGACTGAGGAATTTTGCTGATTTTTCAAAAACTACAGATAGCTATCACATACAGCTTTATGCACGAATTACTCAGTTGTATATACGTGGCCGTGTTAAGTTTTGTCACAAAATTGACGAAATTATATAGTTTTAAATATGACAACCAGACAGTATTAACGTTGTCAGAAATTTCTTAAGGGTGAAGGTGCTCCCTATGATCTTTTACTTCTTCTTCTCGTATGCGTGTCATTAACCATAATTGGTCAGCCACGAAACAGCGTCCTCATCTGCAGAGTGTAGCCGAGATAAGCCGCCATTCAGTTTTGTCAGGGGACAGGATTCGACAGATCTTTTACTAATAGCTCTTAATGGTTACAATAATAATGTCATATTTTATGTGACTGTTAGACATTTGTATTGAAATATTTGCCAAGTTTTATTCGGCTACGGATGACATTGCAAAAGTTGCGTAAAAATGAATGCTGCATGCTGAAGATTTTTGAGCATTTTGTCTGGAATTACGAGAAAATCTCTTTATTTTTAACAGAAGCCTGATATATGTACCAGCACAACCGAAAAGTGATTTCACTGTTACGTATTTTTGTGCTAATATGTTTGCAATTAATAATTAAAGTAACTGGTGGAGTAATTGGATTGTTCATTCTGTTAGTGTATCTTTGGGCCGGATAACTCACAAATAAATGTGTTAACAGACATCGACCATGACCAAACGGGGTAGGCATGGGCGAGGGGTGACCCTCTGGAAGTGGTTAACTTTTGGTGGTGATCTGGTCCTGGATACCGATTCTGGATCACTTTTTCTATTTCCCTGGCCATTCTGGAATAGGGGATTTTAGGAGATTTATTAGCATTTCTCATACAGTCACTGGCCAATTTTTACAATACTTGGCGAAATGACTCACAGCGATGAGAATGAATTCAATACATTTTGGGAGCGATCCGGCAGGACTCCGGAAATTTGGATTCAAATCTTGGGTCAGATTGTGGCTTTGGCAGAGTGCTATTGTTGATTATTTTCATGGTAATTGTCATACTTTTAATGTCAAATGTCGAAGAGCACATATGTTGATAAGATGGGATAGGACAACTTACCCAATGCAGTCCAGTCAATAAGGCTGTGTATGTCGAGCTTTAGGAGGAGGTTGAGGGAATAATGCATGAGGAGGACACTATGACACATAGCTTATTAGTTCTAGTGACATTTGTCAATCTGCTCGTGGTTATTAATTGAGGCAGTTTTTGATAAAACTGTCGAGTTATCGTGTTTAAATTAGCAAATTTCATCAATTTTCTGAATACTGTAATAAAACTTAGCACGGGTATCTACTGGGTAGTTAGGATACTCTTAGTGTGTAAAATTTTATGTGACAGCTGTCTGTTCACTGTTGTTTTTGAACGAGTAGCTCTGCTGTTGCAGAGAGGCCGCGCGATGCTTTGTGTCCGTCAGTAGTTAGCTTCAACAGTGTAATACGTCTAGCGCAGTCTTTTATTATTGTTACTTTGGCTTCAGATTTACCACTGCGTATAATTAAATGCCCCTCTGTTGCCTTCGGCATAACGTTGAGGCTTATTGTCATACACTTCGTCGTCGTCTCCCGCCACCAACAAACCACGCCACTTACCAGCGACTAGTGTCCTCAACTCGCTGTGGTCCGTCGCAGCTGACTGTATTGCACTTGCCGCTCACAGCATGCAATGGAGCCAGACATTGGCTCAGAATTGCACGATTTCTGCCTACCCGACCTGCATTCGACGGCCCTGTTAGCGGGAACACGTCGGAATATTCCCA
>Ga0209149_1002034_pt1 | contig 10986 bp, 6 predicted proteins | sample WorMetTyACAVOLI2_FD_187423 | JGI IMG/M metagenome (GOLD analysis project Ga0209149, IMG submission 187423) | Marine gutless worms symbiont microbial communities from Max Planck institute for Marine Microbiology, Germany - Olavius algarvensis... ...
TGGAGAGATTTGAGAATAGGAGTGATATGTGAGGATTTAGGAGCCTTAACAACAGCACGAGCAAGTGAGTTCTGGATCTGTTGGAGCCGGTTAAGTTGATGGTTTGGAAGGTTGTGATAGAGAGAGATGTCAATCAGATACTAATTTGTCCTTTAATGCAATGCTAGCATGCGGCTATTGAGGCCTCTTACGGTGCTAGCATGGAGCAGAGCTAATAACAATAGTATTCAATTTATCCACGCCAGCCATGGACTAATTAAGTCAGTATAATGAAAATGTAGGTGGGCAGAATTACAGCTTTACCATAGCTGAACATACAAAACGATGGTTTTACGACTGAGAGAGTCCAGCCATGCTGCACTAACTGCTGTGTATAGTGTAGACAGACATGTAATTGCCACTACCACTGAAACTGGTTGTTCCATCCCTATCAGAGTGAGATTCGGACCGTGGCCATCAAAACCCATCTCTGAAGCCAAAAGCAACAGCAGCCGCAGATACGTAGACTTTTTTACAATGAAGCACAGCAAACACAATGTGTATTACCTGCGCCTGCGACGAGAACCACTGTCCCGTCCACGATCCTCCGAGATAGTGATGTGGCGTCCATTCAGCTCAGTGTCATTCAGCTTCTCAATCACATTCTTCATATCTGATGATGACGCAAACTCCACCACGCTGCCACAGGACAGTAATACATAGGTCAGGGTCAACAGTGGCAAAATTTCTTCACATAGTAAAGCAAAAGCTGGTCATTTTTTAGTAGCAGTCACAACATTATCTGTAAAATTCATAGCTTAGACTTCACAAAGTTATTGCTAGCCACAGATGTCCACAGCCTTGGCTTCGAAGAACCTGTTAATCATATGCCGAGTACAAAGGAAGGAAGACTTGAAAGCTGACACAGACAGAAATGCACAATGAACGGATGGTACATGTAGGTGTGTAACGGTGCTTTTAACAGCAGTATTATATCAGGCCTATAGACTTGAAACTGACAGTGATCAGTCCGACACATAATGCAATAACAACATACTTCTTAACCGGTCTGTGAGTACACAATCTACTCGACCCGACTAAACACCTCCTCTCCGAAGTCTTCCCAAATGACACAGAATGAATACACAGCAAAGAAGTAGTAATCAAAAACTGTTATATTAACAGCCTTTGATTACCCAGCCTCATCGAACTGCCGTAGATGTATTTTATAACTGATGTGCCATGTGCACAACTTCTCCAAGGTTCTTAGAGTAAACAAGTAGTTAGCAGACACACCCTTCATTTGGTCGAATCCTGTGAGCATCAGCATAGACGACCTCTCCCGCCTGCCTCATGTAGTCCTTCAGATCCTGTCAACAACACCAGCCAATATGTGTACAGTACAGAGCTTCATGGACATTTCACAATACCTGCAACACAGCACTTTACACTGAGCAAGGGCTGTAAAATTTATGAAAATTAGAAATCAACTGATCATGCTTCAAGGTAATAACAAAACTGATATTAACCCTGTAATTGCCACATTAAAGCAATAGAACAATGGACCATCATATAGCTATGCATGATTGGTACACTGGCCGTTGATTGGTAGGCTGTTACATTTGGTACAGCGAGGAGGGGACTGAGCGGGGTATCAGCCCACCCAGGCCCCTCCTCTCTGTACCGAATATAACAGCCCACCCATCAACGGCTAGTGTACAAACTTCGTATTATTCGATGTAGCACTATAATTGCCTTTGGATTCTAAAGGGTTTATCACACCAAACACTACAAAACATGACAGGAGTGACTGATGCATATGACGACGAATTGATGGTGTTGGGTTTTATTCTTCTCCATACAGGCCGACAACTTGGAATAATTTTACAGCCCTAAACAAATTAAGTACCAGAACAGAAAACACTCAGCCAACCAACATAAATTTGTACTAGTACAAAAACAAACAGAAAAACATACCCATACGCTTGCAGCCTTATATAAAGCCATCACAGTTATGCATCATAAGACAGCAATGAGGACAAAGATAGTTAATTATTAATTTTACAATACAGTGCAAAGCCACAAAAATTATAAGCATAGTATTAGCAAGCACATACAAAAATGTTATTACATTTAAAGGACAATAACAACATAATTATCATTTTTAACTGCAGACTGCATGTAATGCAACAGAAAATATTTCAAGACGTTAGTTTTTTTAGAAATAAACTTTCCAATATAAGTAAAAGTTGCGGCCTGTAAAAGTAATGAGTGAAGGTCATACAAACAATTTACAGTCTATTAGTTGTACTGACAACACTGGGTGACTTGATAAAATAAATCAGACTTAGTTCTTAGACCAAACTTTGGTCCTAATTTGCACATTTTTTCAATTGGTGACAATTGATGATAAGACCGAAGTCTTATCTCCAAGATCAGTCCAGAATTTGGTCTGATCTTCAAGATCAGATCAAATATCCGGCACAAGACTAAACTTAATCTGAACACTTCGGTCTAATCGGCAACTGCGTGATGTAGAAACACAGACCTTTGCTGCTAATCTCTAGGAGATCAGACTAAAGTCTTGATCAGACTAAAGTCTTGATCGCAAAAACATAAACATTTGCATTAGGCCTAAATGTTCAAATTATTGTCCTCTGGCACAAATACACGAGTGAATATGTTTGCACCACTCATCAATTTGGATCATCGATAATGTTTTGCCATAGACAAGTGTGATATGTCTGCCAAAAATTGTAAATAAAAGTGATGTGCTGATTATGAATTTCATTAGGTTTTAGAGTCTGGTCTGATCGTGTTCAAATCTGAATTTGGGTTTTATCTGGTAAATTTGCCAATCAGATAATCCATTTGGTCTACGAACTAAGTCTTCAGCTATTTTATCAAGTCACCCACTGTGACCAATCACAAGTTTTCCAACTATTGAGTCCAATTCTATTATACAGACAGTAATCTCCACATTACACAGAAAACATGTAACACATAAAGCCACAAAAAGCTGCCCAATTGAACACATCGTCTTTTATACAATTTCTACAGAAAATTCCACTTTTTCTCCCATTTTTACCTTAAATGACCTTGAACAGACAGCGGAAGTTACAAAGTGGCCAGTTTTATTAACGCTAACTCATAAGTACTAAACATAAAAACGTTTGAATCAGCCTTATGATCAATAATTGATAGAGTACATAATGCCACATTTGCGGCCTGTGGTAGCATCGCTATCCTGAACCATTTCCAAGATATTACCAGATAGAAGTGGCATAGCATATATCGTGCTTGCAGATAATGCTCTGCGTGGTAAATATACTATCTTCCGAAACGTAATATCAGAAATACTGTTTTTATCTTCATGCAAGTACATCAAATGAAATGTAGATGGCACATTAAATCACGAATCCTCACTCACATACAACTTATACAATGTAATTCTGTGATTTGCAGTTCCAATATGTTCAAAACGCCAAAACAGCTTTGCTGTAAGTTGTTATACTGCACTGATCATAGCTGACAATGTGTGGATAACATCTGACGACTATTCACGTCTAGTTACTAGTAGATGAACTGATTTGCATCATACAAGACAACTACAGGTAAGTAGCATCAGAGTTTATGCTATTGTAGAGGAAATGGCTACACAGTCATTACTAATGGGTCATGTCATAAATGCTGTGGCAAGACTGGAACCTGAAACAGTTTCTGATTTGAGCATTATCTCAGATCACCATAAATCATTGTCACAGTAGCAAATATATCATAGTGCAAAAACAGTAGAAAAGTTAAAACTGGCATGCGACATGTACAAATTACCTCATGAGGTAATGTTACAAATCGCTATTCCCCGGACTCCGAAACTATACGATACGATTGGACACCACTCTCTCGCCACACGACTGCGGAAATCGAACCTTCACGTCTACTCCCACGACCGAGGGATACGATAACTCTCGACTGCCAAGACAGAAGAGCATCTTCGGATCGGAAGTTTGCGGATAATTCGAGTACTTAAAAGGAATTCCCGGATTTGCTCTCTTTGACATTCACAGCGATCACGCGAATACAGCCAAGCGGCTCGAAACGATATCATCTTGGCGGCACACAGCTGCGCCAGCCATAACCACGACTAAACAGATAGGACGTGGACAATCTATACAAATGAAACCTGCAACATAACCATCACAAAAGTGACTACCGTGAAAACGCCGATATCAAGACTGCTAATGACGATAAGAACAAAGAAAACTTGTAGTTGTAATATAGACACAGCTAGAGCAATACTTAATAATAATAATAACAGTGGATTTATATAGCGCGTTTTTTTTTGTAAAAGAACCCCAAACACGCTCACGTTTACAGAACCATAACAGCATAGAGTAACTGTCTCTTAACTGTTGCAGGATTACAGGTGTTGACAGTGAGCTGAAGCTGAAGCAAGGGAGGAAAACCACAGCTGAAGCAAGGGAGGAAAGCCACACATCAGTTTTAGTTCACCAACTTATTTAACAGTTCTGGCCATTATTGCAGTTAACATATCAATCTGTTAAACTGGCGGCAAACTGCCACACCTTCTGTAACTGGATCCCATGGCACCCCATGTCTTCTAGCAAGCTTTAGTCTGTATTCCGCCATCAGCTTCTATTATCAGCTGTCAATGCTAAGTATGAGCAAAACGCACCTGCCAGCTGACACGGGACGACAGATTGGACACGCGCACGCGATAGTCACTGTGCTGAGGCGGCGGATTGCGGGGAGCACTGCGATAACTACAACAACAAACATGACTGCAATCATGTAGATGCAGACCTAACAACAACTAAGTAATGTCTTCAACAGCCAGATCTCTTTAGCCATCACCATTCTTTCCACTGAGTTCAACTGTACAATAACAAACTGCAAGTATAACTTCAAATGCATTTTGTCAGTTGGCATATGATAAACAAAAACGAACTGGCACAGTGTTAACTGCCACGTAAATAGTATCAGCTGCTACTTACCATGTGCATGCTGATCTTTTTTTATCCGGTTTTGGTATTTAAGGTGCTGCGGTTGTCCCTGAAACCGGGGTAGGCAACACCTCTAAAGACTTGCCATGATATTGAAGCAGGGTTTTAACAGGGTGGCTGCTCTGCCTATCCCCCAACTCAGAGGTGACGGCATCTGAGACTCCGCCGTTCCCACACTTGGGCTGTGTGCCTGCCGTTGTCCACGCAAAAGGGGGATCATCCGCCTAGCCACAATGACAACTTTGCCAGAACATCAGTCTTTCGATGACTGCCGCAGAAGCCTACTGCTTCCCAGGTTGAAGCAGCTCGTAACCCTGAGAAGGGAGGGTTATATTTAGATTTACCTACTCCTCCATCTGCCCCGGTTTGAAATCAGAGTTTTCCTTCTCCTAGACGGATTTGCGTGAAAAGGCTAAGCGAGCTCCACCTGCACCGGTTTGAAATCAGAGTTTTCCTTCTCCTAGATGGATTTGCCTGAAGAGGCTAAGCGAGCTTCACCTGCCCCGGTTTGGAATAAAAGTTTTCCTTATTAAGTCGAGCGTCTGTGGTGCAAATACCCTACAGCATGCCTGTTCTGAATATCTGTACTATGTCTGAACTTCAAGTTTTTGCCTACATACAAATTAGCTTCATATACACAGACAAATAGACACAGACAAATTGCACAATACCGATCATATCCACCACCACCGCGGAATCTTCCTCCATAACCACCTCCATAGCCTCCTCCATATCCACCCCTTCCACGGCCACCAGGACGACGTTCACCCGGCATTCTTGCATGATCAACAATCACACTAAGCACAAGACACAAACAACACTCAGGTTACATACAGCATCAACTACACTGTGAGCCATAAAAGTGCCACTTTCTAGCAATCAAATTTCGTCCAATTGCCAAACAACTCGCCACAGCTTTACACACTTCATTTATACACCATGTCCGAAAAAATGGCACCTTGGTACTTCAGGCATAAATTTTATAAATGCAAATATACAGTTGTAATTTTTTGCAAAGGAATATCACAAAGGTAATGCAAAACTACTAGCATAACAATGTGACCGACAGTATGACTGTGATAAGTTGTATATGGCCGTGTGGAGAGTTGGTAGGACAAGCTGGCAGTGTGGCAAGTTGGACGCAACCCCATATCCACCGACATGCTGACAGTGTTAATGCGACATCTGTTGTTCTTATTATCACACAGTGCATTAGGGTTCGAATGATACCGGCACTGGGTATTGGGTGATACTTGCCAGTATCGCTATTGGGTGATACTTTTTCCAGTACTTGCACGCGATACTTTTCCACTCGCTGCCACTAGACGGATCCTCTGGCCAACAGCGATACTCGCAAGTATCGCCCAATACTTTTGGCCATCCGGTGTCAGGTCAGCTGGTATGCAGAGTGTGGAGGGCACTGAAGAAGAAAGGGTGGGTGGATGGCACGGGGAAGCAATTAACAGTAGGCTTTGTGAATTTACTTTTAACAGGGAAACTTGATGATCGGAAGCGCGTCCAGGCATTTCTATTAATGGGTAACGAGCGGCTTGTGTTATTTCTGTCAACATCCCCTTCCCCAGGGCCTCCACAGTGTTGGCACATAGTTGCAGAGTCAAGTGTCTGGACGTGCGTTGAGGTGAGCTAGTCTCTCTGGTGGCCACGGCAGCGACAGTTTGTACAGTAAGAGTTTCAAATATCACAGCGGCTTATGGGAGAGATTGCCGACAAGCATACAAGAGACAGATCAGCGGTGCCATATGGTAACTGTGACGTCGTAAAAGACGGTGCTGGCACGGCGACACAAACCACTCACAAACAACTTTAAAGGCAGTTGCCGTGGTATTTTGTTGGATGCCCAGCTGTTCATCCCGGGTAGGGCAATTAAGCCTACTCAATGTGCCCAGACATCTAGCAGTCATCAGACACTGCCAATAATTAGTATAGTTATATGTCAGCGGGCTAGTTGGTGTAAGGAGCAGTGCCACTGAGGAAGCTGAGGCACAGATTAAACGTCACTGCCGCCTCCGTAACGTCAGCTCCATGCTCCGTAGAACGCTCATTGTTTATGTGCTGTTGCTTATGATACATCGATTATATAGCGAGATAATTGATCATCGACTAATCGATGTTCGTTTAGCAGTCCTAATCCCTAAACATGAAGGAAGCAAACTGCTAAAAAGGGCCTGCTAATTTGCGTAATGACAAATTACGTGACAAGATTATTCCGTGTACCGGTCTCCACACAGCTCCTTGCCGTTCAGTTCATAAACTGCATCTTCAGCATCACGTTTATCTCCAAATTCCTGTGAACACACAGATTAAACTCATAACTTTTTTTATTAAGTACAAAATAAAATTTTTGTTCACATCAAACTTCAGAGGACTGCAATTGTCTACAGGCGATGCATTCCCACGTGTAAAATACATGCCTTAACAAGTCGCATACCCATAAATCAACTGTTAGTAATGAATGAACTTATTATTCAGTACTTGCTACATATCATACGCAATAGAATAAAGACAAAGTATACACAATTATGTAATACAATTAGCTGATGCAATTACAAATACAAACGAAATACAAAGAAAATTTATAAAATGCAGCTTACAAAATGACTAGGGGCGCTAACAAATGTCAAAACTCAAGGTGAAATAGATGCGTTTAAAATTTTTTTTAATCCGTTAGTGTCAGTGGTAAGCTTAATACTGTCACGTAAGTAATTCCAGGCAGCTGGACCAGCGTGACTGAAGCAACATTCACCAAATGTGGCGTTTGATGTAGGCCTAGTCAGCGGACCTCAGACCGGGTCGACGACTGGATTCAGCGATTAACAGCACAGAGTGAGCCAAACACTGTCGTGCATGTCCAGTGTGGATTTGACGCATCAACGTAGACAACTTGTATTTGATTCTGTGTCCGACAGGTGACCAGTGTAGCTCCTTCAGCACTGGTATCACGTGATCACTAAGACCAAGATTAAGCGCCAGACAAGCAGCTGCAGTCTGTACTCGCTGTAATGGTGAAATGAACTGTCAGCGAAGCATGTGTCCGCCACACAACGAAATTACCACAAGCTCATGTTCGTAGATGGCAGTCGCTGCAGCGGCTGCACAAATCAGCGTAGTAGACCCTGGTGGCAACGGTGTCAGCACTCTGCCTGACTTTCAAAACCTGTCAATGTGATGGGTCTATTAATGAAAGTGTTAGCTTTATATACAAGCTGCATAAAAGTAAATACGGCATTCAAACACAAACTGCAGCAGCCTACTATTACCCACCACAAATCCATATCCTTCCTTTAGCGAGATCTCGCGTATCTTGCCATAACCTTTGAAGAAACGTTCAACATCGGATTCACGTGCAACGTGTGGCAATCTGCCTATGAAGACACGAGTAACCATTGTTGCAAATCAATTCAGCTAAAATACACAATACAGAAATACAGTTCACAGTTCATACTATCACCTAGTAACAGCGAGATTCCTGTAACACAAGATTCAAAGATTGGCTTACTCAACGAAGACCTCTAGCAGATGTGTGAATCTGCAGATGTTCGCACATGTAAAATGTGGACAAATTTTGCACAGGTAATCTGCAGATATGATGGGTAAAGTGTGGACATTCAGGTATAAAAAACATTAATTATAGCTGCACTGCATCACACTGCACCAACCAGAACGTGATACGTTTAGTGCGCAAGAATTTTACTTTCAGGGTGACCACTCTCCAGACAATGTGAAATTCCCTGACAGTTGCAGCACTCCTCCGCGGCAATCGGAATGTTAAATGGTACTCATATCATGCCCATACCAGTTTTACTGTCAGTGGTGGGAGTAGGAATGCAACAGTGCATGATCTGAAACCATATAATACACAGACTCCTACTAAATACCTGTATGGACGCAAATATGCAGCTTACAATAAACAGTTTTATGCAACTTTTCCCTGACACTTCCCTGACTTTAGTAAAATCCCTGACATTTCCCTGAAAGGTGTCAAATTCCGTGACATTTCCAGGTTTAGAGACCGACCGAAAGTCGTTTTTCTACTTACAGCCGTAACCGAAAGTGGCACCATGAGCGAGGAATCAGTTTTGGCCGTAACCGAAACTAAACCGAAATTCATTGCTCACTTACGGCCGTAACCGAAACCGGCAGTGAACGTTTGCCCAATTGCGATCCATTGCTAAACAAATTACCATACATAGACACACAACAGACACAGTGAAAACATACTGTGCCTTAGTTACGTCTGTCTCTAACTTAGTAAAAAAACTCCAAATGGCGACTGTCGACATATTTCTATTAGTCCTGTCATTCGTGCACTTACAACGATCCAACAAACACGCTTCAATTAAACGAGCATCCAGTGTCAAAGGGCCACTGTACAGTGATGCCGCCTGTGTCATGTGGTACAACTGGACCAGCTACAGACAGATCTGGAGGAGAACGTGGGAAATTGGGTGAGGGAGGTGTAGCCATTAATGCGTCAGGGCAAGCATATACACTGGGTACTGGATCGGTACTGAACCACAGAACTGCATAAACTGATCAGTCTGATTTACACCGATTTGGTACTTAGAGTGACCCCCATTGAAGTACAGGGTGCCACTTGTCTGGAAAACCTGGATAGAGACCGACCGAAATTCGGTTTCGGCACCGAAACTGACCTAAAATGCAGGTTCGGTTACGGTTACAACACCCAATTTCACATTCGGTTTCGGCCGCAACTATACGGCAGACGACCGAAACTTGGCGGAAACTGGAGTTAGTGAGCTTATGGAAGACCTACGACATTGAATGGGATTACACAGATTGCATAGGGAAATGAATTTGTGGTTAAAACCACAATGTTACAGGGATAGACTTTGGGACACAACCATAACGTTATATATGCTGAATAGGGTGACAGGAGACGTGCGGGGGCGATAGTAAAGTGTTGGCCAGAAATTGCCGGAACGTTGGGCAGCAGGAGACAGACATCAGAACTAAGTAGCGTTGTGCAAACCGTGCGAACCCTCTGCGGTAATTTGCAAACCTGCTGTTACATGCGTGTGACGTCACGTCCAAACACTAAGGCATCGCTCGTAGCTCTAAACTGGCGATCGATTCCTGGACTTATTTTCACGACATTATCGCGAGATTTAACGTTTAACATTGACTGCAGCAGAAAGCGCGGAGCGGCCCATGAGTTAATAGCTTGTTGATGATTATCGCACACGCTGAACGCTAAGCCTGGCTCCCCATGCACCAAGTTTACAGTTGTCCATTGTATGCGGTTGTCCGGTCGTAAATTGGCCGGCGCGAACACAGTGCACGCGTTTATTTACATCCGTCGATGGACGTAACGAGTGCCTTCAAGATAACAAGTCATCACTGTCACACGCCACCCGTCATTATCATCAAAGAACGCGTGAAACAGTGATCTCGCACACATCATTTCGTCCACGCAAGACAGTTGTGGGTAGGCCTACTGAAATATGAAGCAGTTTTACTCAATTTGCAATTTAGGCCTACATACAACGCCATCCGTAGGATTTGACAGAAGTCTCAATTTTTTTTTGCGTAGAATTAAAACTTAAAAATACATTAGGAAAGTTTCAGCAGGCTTTGTTAAATGCCACGAATGACGCGTAGTGTGTAATTGGCCGACCCTGGACCGGCGTGTCCGCACTGCGGGTGGCCTCTGTCACCCGCACCATCTTTATGACGTCACAACTATACCACGTCTGTCTGCGTTGTCAGTCTTGTCAAGGTACTGTTGAGTTGTTCACACGTGTCAACTGCCTCCTGCGATACCCTATATGACTCAACACTGATGCTATTTCGATCGACATTATCATTAGCATTCTCTGTAGAGTTTTATCTCTATCCGACTGTAGGTACAGTCTTAATCCACTCAATCAAACCCGAATTGACTGAGTAGGATGTTATCGAATACGGTGGACGTTCAAACTGAGTTATGCATGGCATGTACGTG